>MDTG01266798.1_pt1 | contig 31316 bp, 30 predicted proteins | sample 811421 | NCBI WGS metagenome assembly MDTG01 (sample SAMN05326645, study PRJNA326480) | marine metagenome | isolation source: seawater | place: Pacific Ocean: South East | collected 2011
CGTCGCTCACCAAGCTGACGCAATTTAGAAGAAAGGCCCCTCATTCTGCAAAAATGAGGGGCTCTTGGTGCAATATGATAGTCAGAAAAATGGAGGCCCGAGCCGGAATCGAACCGGCGTGCAAGGATTTGCAGTCCTCTGCGTAACCACTCCGCCATCGGGCCCCGACTTTGCGGGCTAGGCGCGAAGCGGGGCATCTAGCGGGTCGGGAGCGGCAGTTCAATCGGATTTCGGATGGAGTTGGCGCGACCCGCGCGCACAGGGTTCCCTTAACGGAAGCTTCCTCTAAGAACGCCGCATGTCGATTGCCGCACTGCTGGAACCGATCGCCGGAAACGGCGAAACCGTAACACTCCCTGCCGCGAAATGGCTGCAGGGCCGCACGCTCTACGGGGGCGCGAGCGCGCTCGTTGCCTATACCGCCGCGATCCGCGCCTTCCCCGATCTGCCGCCCTTGCGGTCCGCGCAGATTGCCTTCGTCGCCCCCGTGGGGGCCGAGGTGACCCCGCGCGCCGAAATAATCCGCCAGGGCCGCAACGTCACTCAGGTGCGAGTCGATCTGGCGGTGGAGGGCCGCCCGGCCCTCACATCGCTGTGGCTGTTCGGTGCAGGCCGAGAGGCAAATGCGGTGCATCGGGCCGAGCCGGTTACGCCCGCGCCGATCCCGCTCAGGGATGCCGAGCCGATGATGCAGGGCCAGGGGCCGGAGTTCATCCAGAACAACTTCGAACTGCGGCGCGCCGCGCCCTCGGGCGGGAACAGCCCCGCCAGCGTGCGGCGCTGGATCAGGCTGAAGGCGCAAGACGATCTCGACCCGACCAGCCGGCTGGTGCTGCTGGGCGACGTAATGCCCCCGGGCGCGATGCGCGCGATGCAGCGCCCCGGCCCGCTCAGCTCGATGAACTGGGCGCTCAACCTGCTCGATCCCTTTGCCGAGACCCGCGACGGCTGGTGGCTGGCGGAAAATTCGAGCGACCATGCAGGCGACGGCTATTCGAGCGAGCGCCTGCGGCTGTGGGATGCCGACGGGCGGCTGGTCGCGATCGGACAGCAGGCGGTGGCGATTTTCGGTTAGCCGCAGCCGGCTACCCGGCGGGTTGGCGCACTAAATCAAGAAGCGTCCCCGAAATTGGGCGCGCGCTTCGCCATCCCGGCCATCACCGCCTCGATCTGGTTGGGCTGGCGGATGATTCCCGCCTGCTCCTCGCTCTCGGCCAGCAGCATGTCTTCCCCGCGCTCGTCGTGCATGCGGTTGGAGAGGCGCTTGGCCGCGCGGATCGCATCGGGGTTGCGCTGCGCGATGGTGGCGGCGATCGCGTTCGCCTTCGCCAGCGGATCGTCAGCCACGAAAGTCGTCAGCCCCAGCCGGAGCGCCTCTTCGCCGGAGAACTCGCGGTTGGTGTAGACCAGCTCGCGCAGCACATCGTCGCGCACGAGCCCGCGCCACAGGTGATAGCCGCCCATGTCGGGCACGAGGCCCCACTTCATCTCCATGATCGCCATGCGCGTATCGGGCGCGGCGACGCGAATATCGGCGCCGCTCGCGATCTGCATCCCGCCGCCGAAGCACACGCCGTGCACCGCCGCGATCACCGGCATGGGCAGCTTGCGCCAGATCGTCGCGACCTGCTGGTAGGCGTTGGAATCGCCGTGGGTGCGGTCGGTCAGCGCAGGCTCGTCCGGGTCGGGCGCACGCGCGAAGCTGGCGGTGTCGAGCCCGGCGCAGAAGCTGCGCCCCTCGCCCGAAAGAACCACCGCGCGCACATCCTTGCGCTCCATCAGGCTCTCGCCCGCCGCGATGATCGCCGCGAACATGGCCGGGTCGAGCGCGTTCATCTTGTCGGGCCGGTTGAGGCGGACATGCATGATGCCGCTATCGTCCAGCCGCGTTTCGACGCGCTTCTCGTCCGCCTGCGTTGCCATGGCCGCCTTCTCCTCGATCAGATAGCGATCCCCGTCGCGCATGGCAGCCGTGCTGTCCAGCCCGCACGATGGCGCTGACGCCGGATCGAGCCGGTATCCCGCCCCGTCGGTCGCGATCAGCCGTTCCAGCCCGACGGCGGCCAGCTTGCCGCGCAACCGCGCGACATGCACCGCTACCCGGTTGGTGCCCGGTTCGATCGACAGGCGCCAGACATCGGCGAGCAGCGCCCGATGGCTGACGGTGCGTCCGGGCGTTTCGGCGAGCCGCCAAAGGAGCGCGAACTCGCGCGGATGCAAGGCAAGCCAGCGGTCATCGAGCGCAGCGTCGCGGTGAAACAGGTCGAGCCGCAAGGGCCCGGCCTGCATGTGCCGCGCAATAAGTTCCTGCGCTGCCTGCACGCGCCCCCGTCGCCTTGCTGCCCGCCCCCGGGGCACCCCTGCCGGAGCAGGCTAGGCCATTGTGGCGGTGGGACAATTCAGCGCCGTTGCTTAAGCAATCGGGCCTATCGCGGAAATGCCTAGGAAGACGGGCGCGCGCCCTCCCGCTGGAGGAAGCGCTTGATGTTGCGCGCGGCCTGCCGGATGCGCTGCTCGTTCTCGACCATCGCGATCCGCACGAAGCCTTCGCCTTCCTCGCCATAGCCGATGCCCGCCGCCACCGCGACGCCCGCTTCCTCCAGCAACTGCTTGGAGAATTCGAGGCTACCCATGTTGTGAAAGCCCGGCGGAAGCGGGGCCCAGGCGAACATGCTGGCGGGCGGCACCGGGATCTCCCACCCCGCACGGCCGAAGCTCTCGACCATCACGTCGCGCCGCCTCTGGTAGCGCAGCCGGTTCTCCTCGACGATATCCTGCGGCCCGTTGAGCGCGGCGCAGGCCGCCGCCTGGATCGGGGTGAAGGCGCCGTAATCGAGGTAGGACTTCACCCGCGTCAGCGCCGCGATCAGCCGCTGGTTGCCGACCGCGAAGCCCATCCGCCATCCGGCCATCGAATAGGTCTTGGACATCGAGGTGAATTCGACCGCGCATTCCTTCGCGCCCGGCACCTCGAGGATCGATCGGGTCGGCTTCCCGTCGTAGTAGAGCTCCGAATAGGCAAGGTCGGACAGCACCCACACCTTGTTCTCGCGCGCCCAGGCGACCAGCCGCTCGTAGAAGGCGAGGTCGACCGTCTCCGCCGTCGGGTTGGAGGGGTAGTTGACGACCAGCACGCTCGGGCGCGGGGAGGTATAGGCCATCGCCTGGTCGAGCGCTTCCCAATAGGCTTCGTCGGGCGTCGTCGGGACCGAGCGGATCGTCGCGCCAGCGATGATGAAACCATAGGTGTGGATCGGGTAAGACGGGCTCGGCGCCAGCACCACGTCGCCCGGCGCGGTGATCGCGGTGGCCATCGACGAAAGGCCTTCCTTCGATCCCATGGTGACGACCACCTCGCGCTCCGGATCGAGATCGACGTTGAACCGGCGGCCGTAGTAATTCGCCTGGGCCTTGCGCAGGCCGGGAATGCCGCGCGACTGGCTGTAGCCGTGCGCGGATGGCTTGCCCGCGACCTCGCACAGCTTGTCGATCACATGCTGCGGCGGGGGATGGTCGGGATTGCCCATGCCAAGGTCGATGATGTCGCGCCCCGCCTGCCGGGCCGCGTGTCGCATCGCATTGACTTCGGCGATCACGTAGGGCGGCAGACGCCGCATCCGGTAGAACTGGTCTTCGCTCAAGCGTGGCTCCTGGTGCTTCTCGCGTTGCGTGCGTCTTTCTGGAACGGCGGGCGCATCTGTGCAATTGGTGGATGCAAGAGGACGCCCAGAAAATTTCCGGCCTGTCGGCCCGGACTGCCCGCCCTCCTGCGAGTCTTGAGAGGATCGATGCGATGGCCCAGAAGACACCCGAGTCCCCCGGCACCGACCCTTTTTCCGCCATGCTCGATGCGCAGGCGCGCTGGACCGAAATGATGTTCGCGCCGCTGGCCGGGCCGGCGAAGGGTGGCGAGGGCTCCACCCCCGCACCCATGGCCGATCTGCAGAAATGGGCCGAGAACGCCACCCGCCTGCAGGCGATGTGGCTGGAATTCTGCCAGACCAACGCGATCGAGGCGACGAGCGAGATGATGGCGGGCGATCCTGCTCAATGGCCGGGCAAATGGTTCGCCATGTTCGAGAGCTGGACGCAGCAGCTGCCCTTCGCCGATCCGGCGGAGCAGCAGCGCTGGTGGGCCGAAAGCGCGCAGCTGTGGCAGGCGCTGCTGGGCCAGGGCGAGGACGAGGATGGCGACGGCGAGCCCGATCTCCCGCGTCACGACCGGCGGTTCGACGATCCCCGCTGGCGCGACCAGCCGATTTTCGCGCTGATCCACCAGACCTATCTTCTGCTGACCGAGCGTGTGCTGGCGATGGTCGACAAGATGGATCATGTCGACCATGCGAGGCGCGAGCAGCTGAAGTTCGCGACCCAGGCGATGGCCGAGGCGTTGAGCCCAGCGAATTTCGCGGCGACCAACCCCATCGTGCTCGAGCGGATCATGGAAACGCGCGGCGAGAGCCTGGTCAAGGGGATGGAGAACCTGCTGCGCGACCTGCAGAAAGGGCAATTGACGCATACCGACCCGAAGGCCTTCGTGGTGGGCGAGAACATCGCGACCACTCCGGGCCAGGTCGTCTACGAAACGCCGCTGTTCCAGCTGATCCAGTACGAGCCGACCACCGAGAAGGTGCTCAGCGTGCCGCTCGTCATCTTCCCGCCGTGGATCAACCGCTTCTACATCCTCGACCTCAACGAGAAGAAGAGCTTCGTCAAATGGGCGGTCGACCAGGGGCTGACCGTGTTCATGGTCAGCTGGAAATCGGCCGATGCCTCGATGAAGGACGTGGTGTGGGACGATTACATCGCCGCCCAGATCGAGGCGATCGACCATGTGCGCAAGCGGCTGCGCCAGCCGCATGCGCATGTCATCGGCTATTGCGTGGCGGGCACCACGCTTGCCGCAACGCTCGCCGTGCTCGCGGCGCGCGGGGAAACCGAAAGGATCAAGAGCGCAACCTTCTTCACCGCGCAGGTGGACTTCACCAGTGCGGGCGACCTGCTCAATTTCATCGACGATCAGCAGGTGGCGGCAATTCAGGGGCTGGAGCACGACGGCTATCTTGACGGGCGCTACATGGCGGCGACCTTCAACCTGCTGCGCGGCAACGACCTGATCTGGAGCTATGTCGAGCGCAATTACCTGCTGGGCGAGAATTATCCGGCGTTCGATCTGCTCCACTGGAACGGTGACGTCACCAACCTGCCCGCCAAATGGCACCGCGACTACCTGCGCGATCTCTATCGCGACAACCTGCTGGTCAAGCCGGGGGCGTTGCACGCACTCGGCGTGCCGATCGACCTGACGAAGGTGGAGGTGCCCACCTATGTCCAGGCGGGCAAGGAAGACCACATCGCGCCTGCCGCAAGCGTCTGGAAGATCACCGAGCACTTCCGCGGCCCCTTGCGGTTTGTGCTGGCCGGGTCGGGCCATATCGCAGGCGTCGTCAATCCGCCCGCCGCGGGGAAATACCAGTACTGGACCAACGAGGATGAGCACGTCGATACGCTGGCGGAATATCTCGCGGGCGCGACCGAGCATGCGGGCAGCTGGTGGCCCGACTGGATCGGCTGGATCCGCGAGCAGGACGACAAGGAACTGCAGGCGCGCGGCAAGCGCAAACCGGGCAGCGGAGCGAAAGATAAAGTGATCGAGCCTGCGCCCGGACGCTACGTCAAGGCGCGCTGAGGCCCGGAAAGGCTCGATCCCGCGGCAATTTGTGCGCTGCACAAAAAACACTTGAACATCGCGCCCTCGAGGCATATTTGTGCATTGCAGCAAAAGGTGTGAGGTTCACGTTTTCATGGCTGACCAGACGACCAGCAAGGACGATGCAGCGGCGCAGAAGGCTTACGAGTCCGCCGTCGAGGCAAAGTCCGCGAGCAAGCCCGATGCCGATGCGCCGGCGGCCGAGCCCGTTGCGCCCGAAGGCGAAGCGAAACCCGCACCCGGCAAGCCGGTGGCCAAGACGGCTCCTGCTCCCAAGGCCACGAAGAAGGCGGCTCCCGCCAAACCCGTGACCGCCAAGAAGGCGCCCCCGAAGAAGGCGCCCGCGAAAACTGCCGTCAAGGCGTCTGCGAAGCGGACGACCGCGACGGCCAAGACGACGAAGACCAAGACAACCAAGACAAAGCCGGGCGCCAAGCGCGCCGCGACCCCCAAAGCAAAGGATACCACCATGGCAACCAAGACGAAGACTGCCGACATCGCCAGCAACATGGCCCACGAAATGCAGACCCGCCTCGCGGGCATGTACGAGAAGGGCACCGAAATGACCGGCGAAATGGTCACCTTCCAGCGCGCCAACGCCGAAGCAATGGCCGAAGCGAGCAAGATCCTCTTCACCGGCATGCAGGATCTCACCCGCGGTGCGGTGGAAGAAAGCCGCAAGGCCGCCGACCAGCTCAGCGAAGACGCGCGCCTGATGGCCGCCGCCAAGTCGCCGACCGAGCTCGTGAAGCTGCAGGGCGACATCATGCGCCGCTCGTTCGACAATGCGGTCGCCGCGGGCTCGAAGAACACCGAGGCGTGGATCAAGCTGACCAACGAAGCGATGGCTCCGCTGACCAGCCGCGTGAGCGAAGCGGTCGAGAAGATGAACAAGGTTGCCGCCTGAGCGCGAGCATGCCTTGCCGTGCCCCGGCCGCTGTGCCGGAGCATCGGTTAGAGAAAAGGGGGCTGGACGATCGGATCGTCCGGCCCCTTCTCATATCCATCCGTCATTTGCGGTTCGGGAGTCCCGGCGCGGCGCACAAGGCCTTTGGGGTCTCTTGCGGATCGCGCGAGGGATACGATATTGTCTCGCCATGCCTGACCCTGCCACCCCTTCCCCGCATGCCCCGATGACGTGCGTGCACGCGACTGCGTTGCCCGGCGCAATGCCGCGCCTGGGCGATGATGGCGGCGGTGATGGCGACGGCAACGGGGGGCGCCCTGCCGACCCGTCCATCGGCGTCGCGACCAAGACCCGCGCCAAGCCCAAGAAGCCGAGCCAGTACAAGGTGCTGATGCTCAACGACGATTACACCCCGATGGAATTCGTCGTCGTGGTGCTCAAGCGCTTCTTCCGGATGGATATCGACGAGGCAACGCGGGTGATGCTCCATGTGCATCAGCGCGGCGTCGGGGTCTGCGGCATCTACCCTTACGAGGTCGCCGAGACCAAGGTGAACCAGGTGATGGATTTCGCCCGCCAGAACGAGCACCCGCTGCAATGTACGCTGGAAAAGGCGTGAACACACCCCCCTCGCAAACGGGCGGATGACGTGCCCGTCCTTTCCCGCTAGGGCCTGACGCGCAGAGCCAACCACCTGCGGGACGACACTTGCCCTTCACCTCGCGACTCGACCGATACATCCTCCGGCTGGTGATCGTGCCGCTGCTGGGCGTGTTCGTCCTCGCGGCATCGCTCCTGGTGCTCGACCAGATGCTACGGCTGTTCCGCTTCGTCTCGACCGAGGGCGGCCCGGTCGGCGTGGTGTTCCAGATGCTCGGCGCGCTGCTGCCCGACTATGCCAGCCTCGCCATCCCGCTCGGCCTGCTGCTCGGCGTGCTGTTCGCCTTCCGCCAGCTTGCCTTGTCGAACGAGCTCGACGTCATGCGCGCGGTCGGCCTCAGCTATACCCGCCTGCTGCGAGTGCCCTATGCGATCACGCTGGCCCTGATCGCGATCAACGCCGCGCTCGTGTTCTACATCCAGCCGGTGTCCAAATATTACTACGAGGAACTGCAGTTCGACCTGCGCTCGGGCGCGCTCGGCGCCTCGATCAAGGTCGGCGAGTTCACGACCCTGGCGGACCGGATGGCCCTTCGGATCGAGGCGAGCGAGGATTCGGGCCGCCATCTCAAGGGCATTTTCGCGCGCATCAATACCGAGGAAGGCCAGACCCTGTCGATCAGCGCGCGCGAGGGGCGCTTCCTGTCGACCAGCGACGATCCCGATACGATCATCCTGCGCCTGTCCGACGGAACCATCGTGCAGGATCCCGAGGGCGAGAGCCCGCGCGTGCTCAGCTTTGCCATGCACGATCTGCCGATCGACCTGCCGACGATCCAGAGCTTTCGCGATCGCGGCGAGGGCGAGGCCGAATATATCCTGCCCGAACTGCTGCAGATGGGGTGGAGCGACAGCGCGAGCGAGGACAAGCGCAATGCCAGCCAGGCGAGCCTCAATTATCGGCTGGTCGAGCTGGCGATGATGCTGTTCCTGCCGCTGCTCGCGGTGGCGCTAGCGATCCCGCCGAAGCGATCGACCAGCGCGCTCGGCGTGTTCGTCGCCGTGGTGCTGGTGGTCGCCTACCACAAGGTCAACCAGTACATGCAGGATTTCGCCGCCCTCGGGCGGATCGACCCGGTGCTGGGCCTGTGGGGGCCGTTCGCGGTGTTCATCGCCTTGATCCTGTGGTGGTTCTGGCAGATTTCCTACGTGCCGGGCGGGCAGCCGATCGGTGCGCTCGAAAATGCCTTCTCCAAGCTGGTGAAGCGGATCGGCCGGCTCGTGCGGCCCCGCCGCCGCACCCGCGCCGCCGCCCACCAGGCTAGCTGACGGCCACCTGCATGACGCTCGACTTCTTCCCCTCGCGCACGCTGACGCTCTACCTCGCCAAGATGTTCAGCTTGCGCATCATCGCGGTGCTGGTGATGCTGGTGCTGGTGCTGATGATGCTCGACCTGCTGTCGACCAGCGGGGAAATCCTCGCGGTGGAGGGCAATACCGAAGCCGACCTGTGGCTCTATGCCAGCCTTCGCGTCCCGCTGCTGATCCAGCGCTTCCTGCCCTATTCGGTCCTCCTCGCGACGATCATCACGCTGGTCACACTCAACCAGAACAGCGAGGTGATCGCGATGAAGGCCGCCGGGCTTTCGGCCCATCAGGTGCTCGCCCCGCTGGTTCTCACCGCGATGGCCGTTGCCGGGGCGAGCTTCGCCTTCAACGAGCGGGTGGTGACACGCGCCGCCGCCGAACTGACCGTGTGGGAGGATTCGGAATTCGGCGCTCTGCCCGATGCACCCGACCAGCGCGGCATCATCTATCTGGTCGACGGGCCCAATATCCTGACCGCGCGCAGCTACGACAGCGGCGGCCCCGCCCCGCGCCTGAGCGACGTGACCTATTATCGCCGCAGCCCGAGCGGGGAGATCATCGAGCAGATCGATGCGGCCGCGGCCATCCGGGGGAATGACGGCTGGGCAATGCAGACCCCGCGCGTGTTCACCATCGGCACGGCGAGCGTGGCGGAGCCGCCCGAGCTCACCATCGCCCCCGGTATCACGCCCGCGCAGATCGAACTGGCGGCCGTCGATCCGACCGCGCAGCCCTTCTGGCAGCTCGACGATTCGATCGCGGCCTACAAGGCGGCGGGCCGCGACACGGGCGAGCTGGAGGCGAACTACTGGCACAAGATCTCCGGCCCGCTGTCCGCCGTGCTGATGCCAATTCTGGGCGCGGTCGCCGGGTTCGGCCTTGCCCGGTCGGGCCAGCTGTTCGCGCGCGCGGTGATCGGGATGGCGCTGGGCTTTGCCTATTTCGTGATCGACAATGCCGCGCTCGCCATGGGCGATTTCGGCGGCTATCCGCCATTCCTCGCCGCATGGGCGCCCTTCTTCCTGTTCCTGCTGATCGGCGAAACCGTGCTGATCCGCACCGAAGAGTGAACCGCCACAGCGACGAGACTTGGACGCTGCGCCTTGCGCGGCCAGGCGATGCGGACGCCCTGCCTGCAATCGAGCGATCCGCAGGGAAGATGTTCGCCAGCCTGCCGGACTTCGCGTGGGTGGCCGATCACGAGCCGATCCCGGCCGAAACCCATCGCCGCCATATTGCCCGGGGCCACTGCCTCGTCGCCTGTGCCGGGGACGCGCCCGTGGGGTTTCTCGCCAGCGAACCCTTCGGCCGCGAGCTGCACATCCGCGAGATGAGCGTCGTGCCTGAATGGCAGGGACGCGGGATCGGGGCCGCACTGGTGCGCGCCTGCATGATCGATGCGCGCAACGCGGGCTTTCTGGCGCTCACGCTCACCACCTTCCGCGAGGTGCCGTGGAACGCGCCCTTCTATCGCAGGCTCGGTTTCGCCGATGTCGACCCGGCCTCGCACGACCGGCTCGCGCAGGTGCTGGCGGACGAGACAGAGGGCGGCTTTTCGCCCGAAAGCCGCGTCGCGATGACCCTCGCGCTTGGTTGACTTTCATGCAACTCAGACTAGATACACGCCCGGTTCAGGCCGGTCGCTCCATTGGCGGCAGCCTGTTTCCCGGCAGGGTCCGGCCATGCGCCGATATTGCATCGCCCGCCAGGAAGCTTAGAAACATCCCAAGGGTACGCTAAACAGGAATTTTGCTCGTGTCGGAAACGAACGCCGCGAAATCGGACGCCGATCTGCCGTTCTGGAAACGGCGCCACTACCTCGACCGCATGAGCCTGCGGGAACTGGTCGTGGCCTATTTCCAGCACTACACGATCATGGCCTATCTCGGACTTGCGCTGGTGGCGGGGCTCGTCTTCGCGTGGCAGCCTGCGGGCCCGCTCGCAGCCATCGCGGCCTTCATGGCCGGCGTCATGATCTACCCGCTCGTGTGGCACCTGCTGCACCAGTACGTCCTGCACAGCCAATGGATGTACAAGATCAAATGGCTGTCGCCGACGTGGAAGCGCATCCATTACGATCATCATCAGGATCCGAACGATCTTTCGGTCCTGTTCGGCGCGCTGCACACCACCCTGCCGACGATCGCGCTCGCGACGATCCCGGTCGGCTATCTGATCGGCGGCGTCGGCGGCGCGGCGGCGGCCTTCGCCGCGGGCCTGCTGATGACCTGCTATTACGAATTCATGCACTGCATCCAGCACCTCTCCTTCAAGCCGAAGTGGAAGTGGGTGCAGCACATGAAGCAGCGTCACAACGAACATCACTATTTCGACGAGAACGGCAATTTCGGGATCACCAACTACTGGTGGGATCACCTGCTCGGCACCTATTACCAGAAGAAGGACCGGCCGACGCGTTCCAAAACCGTGTTCAACCTCGGTTACGACGAAGAGGTCGCCAAGTCCTACCCCTGGGTGAAGGAACTGTCGGGCGGGATCGCCACCGGCCATCCCCGCCGCCGCGCGCTTGCAAAAGACAACGACCGGGCCGCCGCCTAGTGCGGGGCCGGGTCGCAGGGAACACATGACCGACATCACCGTCTCGCCGCTCGACGCGGCGAAGCCGCGCGATCGCGCGGCTTTCGTCGATCTGGGCCGTCGCTTCGCCGCGCAGCTTCCGCATTCTGTGCCGCAGTTGCGCTCCGAACAGATCGAACTCGTCCATCCGGACAAGAACCCCTTCTTCGGCCACGCGGACGTGCAGCTGTTCATCGCCCACCGCAAGGGACAGCCGGTGGGGCGGATCAGCGCGCATATCGACAGGCTCGCTCTCGACGTTCCCGCCGAGCAGGGGCTGGGGCCGGGCACGGGCATGTTCGGCTATTTCGATGCCGATGACCGCGACGTGGCCGATGCGCTGCTGCGGCAGGCGGAAGAATGGCTGAAAGCCAAGGGCATGACCCGCGTGCTGGGCCCGATCTCCATGTCGATCTGGGAAGAGCCGGGCCTGCTGGTGCGCGGGCAGGATCATTCCCCGATGATCATGATGGGCCACCACCCGGCCCATTATGGCGATTTCATCGCCGCCAACGGCTACGAACCCGCCAAGCGGCTCTATACCTACGATCTCGACGTCGCGCAGGAATTCCCGCCGCTGGTGCGCCGGATCGTGCGTTCGGGCGAGCGCAATCCGCGCATCCGCATGCGCGAGGTCGACCTGCAGAACTATTCGAGCGAGATCGAGATCATCCTCGAAATCCTCAATGATGCCTGGTCGGACAACTGGGGCTTCGTTCCGCTGACCCAGGCCGAAGTCACGCACACCGGCAAGAAGCTGCGCCCGCTGATCCATCCCGAGCTCAACCGGATCGCCGAACTCGATGGGGAGCCGGTCGCCTTCATGATGACCCTGCCCAACCTGAACGATCTGCTCGCCTGCACGCGCGGCAAGCTGTTTCCCTTCGGGTGGATTTCGACGCTCAGCTGGCTGCGCAAGCCCAAGGGAGCGGGGATGCGCGTGCCGCTGATGGGCGTGCGCAAGCGGCTGCACAATTCGCACCTTGCCAGCCAGCTCGCTTTCATGATGATCAGCGATATCCGGCGCTGCGCAGCGGACATCTTCGGCTCGCGGCGCGGAGAGATCGGCTGGATCCTGGAAGACAATCAGGGAATGGTCGCGATCGCGGATGCGATCCAGAGCAGCATCAATCGCGAATATCTGATTTACGAGAAGCGATTATAGCGGAACGCGCGGGCGACTCGTGTCGTTCGATTGCGTAACCCTGCCGCCCGGCGGGCCCCGCGAAGGACGATCCCCTATGCCGCCGGATGGCGCTACGACCAGGAATACCCGCAAGTTCGGCCCCGTACTGGTGGTCGAGGACGACGCCGTGCTCGCGCTCGCGGTGGAGGATGCCCTGCTGGCGGGCGGTGCCCGTGACGTCACCATCGCGGCGACAACCGAGCAGGCGATCGAAACCTTGCGCGACGGAAAGTTCGAAGCAATCATTCTCGACGTGCATCTGGCCGACCGGGGCGACGGATGGGCCATCGCCGAAGTGGTCCGCGCGCTGGGCGCCGATGCGCCGAAGGTGATCTTCGCCACGGGATCGCCGCAAGACATCCCGGCCGATATTGCCGATCTCGGCCCGGTCCTGACGAAGCCCTACGATTTCGAGGAGCTGGTGAGCCATGCCCGCTCGCGCGGCCGCACCTCGCTGTTCTCGCGGCTGCGGCGCGACTGATTGGCTGCGGTCCCGGGGAGCATGGCCTGCGTGGATCGGCAACGCGGCACAAAAAAAGGCCTTCGATCCGCTCGGTTGCGGAACGAAGGCCTTCGGGATCGTATCACCTGCCGCTTGGACGGGAGGGGGGTCTCGGCGGTGATACAGGGAAAATGCCCCGCCAAGGCCTCGGTTCCACTGGCCGCGAAATTTTTTTCGCAGGCTTTTCTTTCCATGCCTGCGGTGGCCATGGAGCCGGGCATTGCATACCGCTGGCGAGGGCTTTGGAACCGGGCCCCGCGCCGCACGTTCCGCAGAAGGTTTCAGACGGGAAAGTAATTTATGTCCATTGGTGAAAATGTCGCTGCGAACCTGCCCTATCTGCGCCGCTACGCGCGCGCGCTGACCGGGTCGCAGCAAACCGGCGATGCCTTCGTACGCGCAACGCTGGAGGCCGCGCTGGCCGACGAAGACCTCAAGTCCTCGCTCGAAGGCGGACGCGTGCCGCTCTACCGCGCGTTCAACAAGGTCTGGTCGACCGCCTATCTGGAAGTTTCGGACAAGGGACCCGAGGGTGCCGACGTGCCGGGCGAGGTCGAGGCGGATCGCCTGCAGACGGTCACCCCGCTCAATCGCCAGGCCCTGCTGCTCACGACGCTGGAAGACTTCACGATCGAGCAGTCGGCCGAAATCATGGAAATGTCAGCCGACGAGGTCGAGAAGATGGTTCAGGATGCGATCGCGGAAATCGACCGCGAATCCGCCACGAGCGTTCTCATCATCGAGGACGAACCGCTGATTTCGATGCAGCTCGAAGATCTCGTCCGCGGGCTCGGGCACGATATCTGCGGCACGGCGGCCACCCGCACGCAGGCGCAGGAAGTCGTCGCGGAGAAGACGCCGGGCCTGGTGCTGGCCGACATCCAGCTGGCCGATGGCTCGTCGGGCCTCGACGCGGTCGACGATATCCTCAGCATCGGCAGCGTGCCGGTGATCTTCATCACCGCCTATCCCGAACGCCTGCTCACCGGCGACCGGCCCGAGCCGACCTATCTGGTGACCAAGCCGTTTCAGGAGGCGACCGTGCGCGCGGCGATCAGCCAGGCACTGTTCTTCAACGCCAACCGCGAAAGCGCGCCGGCCTGACGCGCCGGCCTTTTGCCAAGTGACACGAAAGGGGCGTCGCGATTGCGGCGCCCTTTTTTGTGACGAATCGCAATGAGGCTGGGTGTGCCTGCCGGTGCCGAGCGCGCCGAGGGGCGCACGCCTGCGCTCACTTGCCGGGCACGGTCTCGCTCAACTGGCTCCGGCGCGCCCGCATCCGGAACTCGGTCGGCTTGCGCACCGGCACCCGCAGCACGCAGCGAACACCCTCGGACGCGAAGGTGAGATCGACCGGGTGCTTGAGCTCGTGCGCGACGATCTTCTCGATCAGTTCCGTGCCGAAGCCGCGGGTGCGATCCTGCGGCACCGCCGGACCTTCCGCCTCCTGCCACACGACCTCTACCAGATCGTCGCGGATGCGCGTCCAGGTGATCCGCAGCTTCCCGTGCTCGACCGAGAGCGCGCCGTATTTCGAGGCGTTGGTCGCGAGCTCGTGGATCGCGAGGCCGAAGGACAGCGCATCATTGGGGGCAAGCTCCACCGCCGGTCCATCAAGGTGGACCTGGCCATCGTCCACATCGACATAGGGGGCAAGCTCCGCCGTCAGGACGGCTCGCAGGGGCGTGGTGCCCCATTCCGACTGGGTCAGCAGGTCGTGCGTGGCCGACAGCGCGCGGATACGCCCGTCCAGCCCGCTCGCGAATTCATCGAGCGAGGTGGCCCGCCGCCGGGTGAGCGCGACGATCGACAATACGTTGGCCAGCGTGTTCTTGACCCGGTGGTTGAGCTCGCGGGTCAGCGAATTGCGGATCGAGTTCTGCTCGGCATAGAAATCGAGCGCGACCTGGTCCTCGTGCGCCTGCTGGGTCAGCAAGCGGGCGACGAGCATCGAAAGACTGGCCACCGCGATCCCGAACAGCAGCGTAATCATGGAGAGCAGCGAAAGCGCATCGCCGCGCGCCGATTCGACCTCCACCGTCATCGGCCTGTCCGCCAGCCGGACCTCGATCCGGGTGACGTTGCCGGTCAGCCGCGCGGGCGCGTGCGAGGCCACGAGGTTGGCGGGGACGGGCGCGCCGTCATACAGCCGCACACCGCGCTGCCCCACCAGTTCGCGAGTCAGCACCGCATCGAGGAAGTCCTGCGAGTTGAAGGGGCTGTAGACGAATCCGCGGATCATCTCACGATCGGTGCCCGGCTCGAACACGGGCATGTAGACGATGAACCCCGCGCGCGCCGTGTCCCTGTCCTGAATCAGATCGAGCTTGCCGCTGGCCGTCGGGCGCCCGGTCCGGATCGCCTCCTGCATCGCCTCGCGCCGGGTTTCCTGCGAATACATGTTGAAGCCGACCGCCCGCCTGGTGGCATCCCCCATCGGCTCGAAAAACGTCACGGGAACCGCGAAGTTGCTTTCCTGCGAGGGGAGAGGCGAGATGGTGAAGTCGCTGTTCGTCTCGGACGCCACCCGCCGCTCGAACGCGTCGATCTGGTCGCGCGGCACGATCGGGCTCCAGCCGATACCGATCGAGCCGCGATAGTCGGCATCGAGTCTCAGCTCGGTCGCGAAGCGCCGGAACAGTTCGGCCGGCACCCGGTCGAGCGTGCTGATCAGCGAAGCGCCCGCGATCAGGTAGGAACCGCTGGTGTTGACCCGCCGGTCGAGCGAGGAAGCAATAACCTGCGCCGTCTCACCCAGGACAGCCTGTTCGCGCCGTCGCTCCCCACGCTCGATGGCGAAGACGCTGAGCGCAGCGATTGCGGCGATCAGCAGGAAGATCACTACCGGCACCGCGCGCGGGTAGTAGATCAGCCAGCGCCTGAATCGCCGTGTGGGAAGTGCGCTTTCAGACGCCACGTATCTTCCGCTTCTCCGGTTCGAGTCTGTGTCCCCGCCTGGCCGGCGGTTATGCGGCCATTCTATAGCAGGGGAACCACGGGCAGGCCGCAACGTTCCGGTGGTCTTGGATCGATAATGGGAAGGGCAGGCTTGGGTTTCGGCGCACGAAGACCCATAATGGCCGACAGGCATGAACGAAAAAGACAAAACGGACGCGAACGGCCCGCATAAGGTGCAGCCGGCCAAGGGTAACGAGCCGATGAGCAAGCCTCAGTGGGCGGACAGCCTGCGGAACATGTATGATTCCGTGGTCGACGAACCGATTCCCGACAGTTTCAAGGATTTGCTCGCCAAGCTGGACGAACCGGAGAAAGAAGCCGGGGACCGCGGAGGCGATACATGAGCACGCCCCCCGCACCCGCCGCCGATCCGGTGGAATTCAAGCGCGAGCTGACCGCCGTAGTCCCGCATTTGCGCGCCTTCGCGCGCGGGTTGTGCGGTCGGCCCGACATGGCCGACGATCTGGTTCAGGAGACGCTGATGAAGGCCTGGGCCGCGCAGGAGCGGTTCGAGCCGGGCACCAGCATGCGCGCATGGACCTTCGTGATCCTGCGCAATGCCTACCTGACCGACATGCGCCGCAACCGCTTCCGCGGCGAATACGACGAGAACGTCGCCGAGCGAATCCTGACCGCGCCTGCGGGTCAGGAAGAGCCGATCCACCTGTCGGACATGCACCGCGCCCTGCTGACCCTGCCGCCGGAACGTCGCGAGGCGCTGCTGCTGGTCGGCGCGGGCGGCTTTTCCTACGAGGAAGCGGCCAATATCTGCGGCTGCGCGGTCGGCACGATCAAGAGCCGGGTCGGGCGCGCACGCGCCACGCTCAACGCCATGCTCGCCGACGGAGACATTCCGCAGCGCTCGATCGACGACGAGACCGCGCATCGCGCGATCCTCGAGGAACTGGACGATGTCGCCGCGGGCAATGGCCTGGCCGAGCCGACCAATGGGCGCGCCTGAGCCGCGCGCCCCGGCGCGCACCCTCCCATGAGCGAGAGCGGCGGGACGCCCCCCGGGGCCGCCCCGCGCGCCAAGGGCGGCGCATCGAAGAAGCGCACCCTGCTCGCAGAACAGGAACTGCGGCTGCTCAGCACGCTCGTCCTGCTGCTGGGGATCGGCCTGTTCCTCGCCCTGCCCTTCGTCCTCTCGATCGGTTCGGTGGTGTTCCTGCCGCTGACCACTGCGATCATCCTGTCGATCCTGCTCGCCCCGCTGGCGGACCGCCTGTCCGCCTGGGGCGTGCCCAACATGCCCGCCTCGGTGCTTTCGCTGCTGATCTTCCTCGGCATCGTCGTGCTGGCCTTCAGCGCGATCCTGCAGCCGGCCTTCAGCCTGTTCGACCGACTGCCCGAGCTCGTCGAGCAGATCGGCACGCGTTATCAGGAACTGCAGGCCGAGTTCGCCTGGCTCGCCAATGCGAACGAAAGACTTACGAATCTCGTGGGCCAGTCGGGCGGGAACGAGGTGGTGCTGGCAGGCCCCTCCCTGTTCCAGCAGGTCGCGATCAGCGCGCCGGTGCTCCTGCTGGAAGTGATGCTCACCTTCCTGATGGCGTTCTTCATGATCGAGGCGCGCGGACGGCTGCGGCGCAACATCCTGTTCGGACGGACCAGCTTCGGCACCAGCGTCAAGGCGGCGCGCGTGCTGCGCGAGGTGCAGGACCGGGTGGCGGCCTATATCCTGACCGTCGCATGGATCAATCTGGGCGTCGGGATCGTCGTCGCCCTGGGGGCCTGGGCGATGGGGCTGCCCGCGCCGATCATGTGGGGCGGGCTGGCGACGCTCCTCAATTTCATCCCCTATATCGGCCCGCTCGCGATGACCGCGCTGCTGACGCTGTTCGGGCTCGGTACGGCGGATACGGTCTTCCTGGGGCTGATCCCGCCGGTCGCCTACGTGATCCTCCATGCGTTCGAGGCGAACGCGATCACGCCCGCCATCCTCGGGCGGCGCTTCACCATGAACCCGGTGATGATCCTGCTCGCCTTTTCCTATTTCACCTGGATCTGGGGCGCGATCGGCGCGCTGCTATCGGTCCCGATCCTGCTGATGCTAACCGCCTTTTTCGACCATATCGGCCGACCCAACCTGCTCGGCTTCATTTTCGGCGAGCCCTTGTTCCAGACCCCTCTGCTCGAAGCCGACGAGGGCATCGCCGAGAGTCCGCCGCCGCAATAGCAAAGGGGCCGAACCGCATGTGCGGCCCGGCCCCTCCGGTGCATCGTCAGGCGAGGCGCCTCAGTTCGGATAGGTCCAGGTCTTGCCCCGCGCGAGGTTCTCGCTCGCGAAGGCCCAGTTGAGCTTTTCCGTCGTCAGCGCCTTGAGATAGGCGGGGCGGGCGTTCTGGTGATCGAGATAGTAGGCATGTTCCCACAGATCGATCACGAGCAGCGGGTTGACCCCGTCCTGATCGGCCAGGGTGTCGCCATCGTGCGTTTCCTCGATGGTCAGCGACCCGCCCTTTTCGGCCAGCCACACCCAGCCGCTGGCGAAGTGGCCCGCGCCGCGTTCCTGCAGCTTTTCCTTGAGCGAATCGACCGACCCGAAGGCGCTTTCGATCATGCTCTTGAGCTCGTCCGAGGGCGCACTCTCTTCGCCTGCCATCGAGTTCCAGTAGAAGCCGTGGTTCCAGCTCTGCGCGGAGTTGTTGAACAGGCCCTGGTCGCTTCCGCGCGCGGCCGCGATCACCTCTTCGAGCGACTTGCCGGCATGCTCGGTGCCCTCGATCGCCGCGTTGGTCTTGTCGATATAGGCCTTGTGGTGCTTGCCGTGATGGTAGCTGAGCGTTTCGGCGGAAACCGCCGGGGCCAGCACGTCGTCAGGATAAGGCAGGGGGGTTACTTCAAAAGCCATGGTCTTCGATCTCCCGTTTTCTTGGTGAAGGGTTAGCTGTCGGTTTCTCAACGCGCCGGCGCGCCATCCGTTGCATTGTCGGCCGGATTTTCGCGGTCCGTCGCGCTGGCAAGCGCCACATCGGCGGTCACGTTGGCGAGGGTGCGCATGATGTCGGGGATCATCTCCACCGCGACCAGCAGCGCAAGCGGTTCCACCGGCACGCCCATGGCGATGGCGATGGGGCCGATCGAGACCACGAAGCTGATCGCGCCGGGCAGGCTGACCGACCCGATCGAGATCACAAAGGCCACCGCGAGGCCTGCGAGCATCGCGGGCAAGCTCAGCTCGATGCCGAACAGGTGCGCGACATAGATCGCAACGCCCAGATTCATTGCCGGGCTCGTCGCGCGGAAGATCGCCACCGACAGCGGCAGGACAAAATCGGCGACATTCTCGCTCACGCCGAGCCGCCGGGCCGTGGCAAGCATGGCGGGCAGGCTCGCGAGCGAACTCTGGGTCGAGATCGCAACGGCCTGCGCGGGCAGCATTGCGCGGGCGAAAACCACCGGCCCATGGCGCATCGCGCCGACCACGAAGGCCGCGACCAGCACGATGCCGCCCATCGCCGCCACCGTGAGGATGTAGTGGATCAGCGTGAGGAAGGCCGCATCGCCCCCGGCACGCACCGCCACGCCGAGCGCCAGCGCGAAGACGCCGACCGGCGCGAGCCACAGCACCCAGCCGATCACCATCAGCATCGCATTCGCGACCGCTTCGAAGAAGCTGCGCAGGATCGCCGATTGCTCGTCCGACAGCCGCGTGATCGCGACCGCGAACAGCGCGAAGAAGATCGTCAGCGGCAGCATCGCGGTCTCGGCGGCGGCGGCGATGATGTTGGGCGCAACCAGCGAAAGGATGAATTCGGCAATGCCGGGCACCTGCTGCGGCTCGACATTCTCCGCCAGCAGGCTCTGCGCGCCCGCGGGCGGCGGGATCGCGTCGAGCAGCAACGGCATGGCAATGATCGTCGCGAGGCCGCTGAACACCAGCGTCGCGGCAACCAGCAGCAGCATCCGCCGCGCGGTCGCCCCGGCGCGCGCCGCGCTTGCCAGCTGAGTGATGCCCAGCACCAGCAGCGCGGCGACCAGCGGGATGATGGTCATCTGGAGCGCGCGCAGCCACAATGCACCGACCGGCTGGATCACCGGCAGGATACGGTCGGCCACCGGCTCGCCCGCGATCAGCGACCCGGCCAGCAGCCCGCCCACGAGCCCGCCGAAGGTCCACCAGACCGGCAGGCGCAGCGCGACGAGCTTCGCCGGGCGTGATGTGTCAGGTGCCGACAAGCGCGATTGCCCCCTTCCCTCGCATCGCATGGGCGTCCACAAGCGCAGCCCACGGACCAGCTTCGGTAGAGACGACAGGCAAGGGTGTGAAGACCTCTCCATGACACGCAAGTATTTCGGCACCGATGGAATCCGGGGCGAGACCAACAAGGGCGCGATGACGGCAGCGATGGCGATGCGCGTTGCACAGGCGGCAGGCGCGCATTTCCGGCGCGGCGACCACCGCCACAGGGTCGTGATCGGCAAGGATACGCGCCTGTCGGGCTACATGGTCGAAAGCGCGCTGGTAGCGGGCTTCACCAGCATGGGCGTCAACGTGATCCAGACCGGGCCGCTGCCAACCCCCGCCATCGCGATGCTGACGCGCGAGATGCGCGCGGACCTGGGCGTGATGATCTCCGCCAGCCACAACCTTTATCGCGACAACGGGATCAAGCTGTTCGGGCCCGACGGCTTCAAGCTGTCGGACGAGGACGAAGCGGCGATCGAGGCGCTGATCGCGTGCGAGCCCGAACTGGTGCCCGCGAGCGAGATCGGCCGGGCGCGCCGGATCGACGATGCGCGCGGGCGCTATATCCACGCGGTCAAGCAGTCGGTCAGCGACGAGACCCGGTTCGACGATCTGAAGGTCGTGGTCGATTGCGCCAACGGCGCGGCCTACCAGGTCGCGCCGAGCGCGATCTGGGAACTGGGCGCGGAGGTCATTACGCTGGGCGTCGAGCCCAACGGCACCAATATCAATGAAAAGTGCGGCTCGACCTCTCTCGATGCGGTCAAGGCCAAGGTGGTCGAGACCGGGGCAGATATCGGCATCGCGCTCGATGGCGATGCGGACCGGCTGATCGTGATCGACGAGAAGGGCGAGGCGATCGACGGCGATCAGATCATGGCCTCGATCGCGACCCGGATGGCCGAAAAGCAGTTGCTGCGCGGCGGCGGCGTGGTCGCCACGGTGATGAGCAACCTGGGGCTGGAGCGCTATCTCGAAGGCATGGGGCTGACGCTGGAGCGGACCCGGGTGGGCGACCGTTATGTCCTCGGCCACATGCGCAGCGGCGGGTTCAATGTCGGCGGCGAGCAATCCGGACACATGATCCTGCTCGACCATGCGACCACCGGAGACGGCACGGTCGCGGCGATGCGCGTGCTCGCCAGCCTCGTGCGCTCGAACCGCCCGGCCTCCGAAGAGCTGCGGATGTTCGAGCCCGTGCCCCAGTTGCTCAAGAATGTGCGCTACGAAGGCGCCAGCCCGCTCGACGCGGTGTCCGTGCAGGATGCCATCGGGGAGGCGGAGCAGCAGCTTGCCGGGCGCGGGCGGCTGGTGATCCGCGCATCGGGCACCGAGCCGCTGATCCGCGTGATGGCCGAAGGCGACGATGCGGGCGAGGTCGAATCCGTGGTCGACATGGTGTGCGACGCGGTGCGCGAGGCGACCTGATGACGGAGGTCGAGAATGCTTGAGATGCGGCCCGATTGCGAACGCTGCGGCGCGGACCTGCCGCCCTCGGTGCCCGGCGCCTTCATCTGCAGCTTCGAATGCACCTTCTGCGCGCCCTGCGCCGAAGCGCTCGACGATCTGTGCCCCAATTGCGGGGGCGAGCTGATGGACCGGCCGACCCGCGCCAAGGCCTTGCTGGAGAAATACCCCGCCAGTACCCAACGGCGGCACAAGGCGTGACCGAGCAGCCCCCTCCTCCCCGCATCCTCTCCATCGCCGGGTCCGATTCGGGCGGCGGGGCCGGCATCCAGGCCGACATCAAGACGATCGCCATGCTCGGCGGCTATGCGATGACCGCGATCACCGCGATCACCGCGCAGAACTCGCGCGGGGTGCAGGGGATCACGCCGCTGACCGGCGATTTCGTGGTCGAGCAGATCGATTCCTGCCTGACCGATTTCGGCGCCGACGCGATCAAGATCGGCATGCTCCACGATGCGGGCATCATCGGAGCCGTCGCGAAGGGCCTCGCCACGCTGCCCGAGGCGCAAGGCGTGCCCCTCGTGCTCGACCCGGTCATGGTCGCGACCAGCGGCGCGCGCCTGTTGCAGGAGGACGCCGTGGCGATCCTGCGCGAAGAGCTCTTCCCGCTCGCCACGCTCATCACCCCCAACCTGCCCGAGCTCGAGATCCTCGCCGGGCGCACGCTGAGCGATACCGGACAGATCGTCGACGCGGCGGTGGAGCTGGCCGCCGCGAACGAGTGCCACGTCCTCGCCAAGGGCGGCCATACCGAGGATGCGCGGGTGATCGACATCCTCACCGCGCCCGGAGGCTTCCTGATGCAGTTCGACGATCCGCGGATCGATACACGCCACACGCATGGCACCGGCTGCACGCTGTCGAGCGCCATCGCAACGCTGATCGGCCACGGCCAGCCGCTGCACCATGCGGTGCGGCTGGGGCGGCAGTTCACCCGCGCGGCGATCGAGAATGCACCGGGCTTCGGCGACGGCCATGGCCCGATGGGCCATCAGGCCGTGCGCAAGCTCTCCGACTAGCCCGGCTTGCGCTTCAACTCGTAGAATTGCGAGATCGCGTCCCACGCCTCCTCGGCCGTCTCGCACCAGGTAATGAGGTCGAGATCGCGGTGGGAGATCGTGCCTTCCTCGGCCAGCGCCTCGAAATCGATCACACGGTTCCAGAAATCCTTGCCGAACAGCAGGATCGGCATCGGCTTCATCTTGCCCGTCTGAACCAGCGTCAGCAGCTCGAAGAATTCATCGAAGGTGCCGAAGCCGCCGGGGAACACCGCCACGGCCCTGGCGCGCAGCAGGAAGTGCATCTTGCGCAGCGCGAAGTAGTGGAACTGGAAGCTGAGATAGGGCGTGACGAAGGTGTTGGGCGCCTGCTCGTGCGGGAGGACGATGTTGAGCCCCAGGCTCTCGCCCCCGGCATCGCTCGCCCCCCGGTTGCCTGCCTCCATGATCGAAGGGCCGCCGCCGGTGGTGACGACGAACTGGCGCCGGCCATCCTCGATGATCGCCTGTTCGGTGACCATCCGCGCCAGGTTGTAGGCTTCCTGGTAGTATTTCGCCTTCTCGATCAGGCGCTCGACCGTTTTCTGCTCCGCCTCGGATTTCTCGGCGGCGGATTCGCGCAGCGCGTCGACCGTCTCGGGCGACGGGATGCGGGCCGATCCGTACATGACCAGCGTGCTGCCGACCCCTGCCTCGTCGAGCAGCATTTCGGGCTTGAGCAGTTCGAGCTGGAAGCGCACCGGCCGCAATTCGGGCCGCAGCAGGAACTCGTCGTCGCGGAAGGCCAGCTTGTAGGCCGGATGGCGCGTCTGCGGGGTCTGTTCCACCGCGCACGCCTCGTCCACGAAGCATGCTTCTTCGTGTGCTTCATAAAAGCGTCGATCGTAGAGATCGCGCACACCACCATTATTCGTCATTCCCCCGCCGATAGGCCGCAAAGCAAGGGGCGGCAACCGGGCAAATGCGGCGCGTCGCCGAAATGCGCTGCGAAATGAAGGGGAAAGGCTGGATGCCCCGTGAGGATTCGAACCTCAATTGACGGAGTCAGAGTCCGTAGTCTTACCATTAGACGACGGGGCAATAGCCGCGCGGTGCGATGCTCTCCCGTCGAAGGGAGACTCGGGTATCCGCGAAGCGGCGCATCTAGAAAGCCAATCGCGCAGCGTCAAGCGCTCTCGCCGCCCCGGACTTGCCGGAATGCACCCTTAAGGTTAGCATAAGCGTCAGGTCCCCGCAGGATATGCGCTGCGGGCGGAACGGAACTTAGTATTATGGCGGACTTTGCGCCGCCGGACGATGGCAAGAGGGCTTGCGACACGGGGGGCGATACGTCCGGCGAGGTAGCAAAAGAGCGCTACCACCACTCTCCGAAGCCCAAAGGTTCGAGAAAGCGCCAGCGCCCCGTCGAAGGCAGGGCCGATGGCAGGCGGCGCAATCCTGCTTCCAAAAAAATGCAAACCGGCGGACAGCGCCCGGCGAAACCGGGGCGGCAGGGCCCCGGAAGACAGGCCCCGGGAAGGCAGGCCTACGCCGCGCTCGACCTGGGCACCAATAACTGCCGCCTGCTGATCGCGCGGCCCTCCGGCGAGGATTTCACGGTGATCGACGCCTTCAGCCGCGTCGTGCGGCTGGGCGAAGGGCTCGCGCTGTCGGGCAGGCTGTCGGACGAGGCGATGGACCGCGCGCTGGGCGCGCTGCATGTCTGCGCCGAGAAGCTGCGGCGGCGCAATGTCTTCCTCGCCCGCTCGGTCGCGACCGAGGCTTGCCGCCGCGCCGCCAATGGGGAGCGCTTTATCGAGCGCGTGCGGGAGGAAACCGGGATCGCGCTCGATATCATTTCGGCGCAAGAAGAGGCGCGGCTGGCTGTGCTCGGCTGCCATGTCCTGCTCGAACAGGGCGAGGGCCCGGCGCTGATCTTCGATATCGGCGGCGGGTCGACCGAGCTCATCCTGGTCGGGCCGGGCGACGGCGCGGTGCCGCGCATCCTCGACTGGCAAAGCGTGCCCTGGGGCGTCGTCTCGCTGACCGATACCGTCCTGCGCGAGGGCATGCCTGCCCTCGACGAGGCCGGGCGGCTGGAGCTCTACGCCGCGATGCGCCGCACCGTGGACAAGAGCTTCGCGCCCTTCGCGCGCCGGATCGGCCAGGCCGCGCACGCCGAGGATATCCGCCTGCTCGGCACCAGCGGCACGGTGACGACACTCGCGAGCCTCCACCTGCAGCTGCCGCAATACGACCGGCGGGCGGTCGACGGGCTGATCGTTCCGGCTGCTTCGATGCGCGACATCTCCGCGCGCCTGTCCCGCCTGAGCGAGGAAGAACGCGGGCAGGTGCCGTGCATCGGACCCGACCGGGCGGAGCTGGTGGTGGCGGGCTGCGCGATCCTCGAATCGATCCTCGACCTGTGGCCCGCCGACCGGCTGGGCGTGGCCGACCGGGGCATCCGCGAAGGTATCCTGCGCAGCCTGATGGCGGCGGACCTTTCCGGCGGCGGCAGGCCGCAACACACCCAGCCGAGCAGGCGCTGACATGGGCCGGTCGAGAGGCGATCCCGACAAGCGGGTGCGCACCGCGCGCCGCCGCAGCGCATCCTCGACGCGGTGGCTCGAGCGGCAGCTGAACGATCCCTACGTGCGCGAGGCAAAGGCGGCGGGCTATCGCAGCCGGGCGGCCTTCAAGCTGATCGAGCTGGACGAGAAATTCGGCATTCTGCGGGGGAGCGAGCGGATCGTCGATCTCGGCATTGCGCCGGGCGGCTGGGCGCAGGTGGCGCGCAAGAAGCGCCCCAAGGCCAGCATCGTCGGGATCGACCTGCTGCCGACCGAGCCGATCGAAGGGGTCACGATCCTCGAGATGGATTTCATGGCCGACGAGGCACCCGGCGCCATCATGGAGCATCTGGGCGGGGCGCCCGATCTGGTGATGTCGGACATGGCCGCCAACACCGTGGGCCACAAGCAGACCGACCACCTGCGCACCATGGGCCTGGTCGAAACTGCCGCCGATTTCGCGATCCAGACGCTCGCGCCCGGCGGCCAGTTCCTCGCCAAGGTGCTGGCAGGGGGCACCGATGCCGAGCTGCTCAAGCTGCTCAAGCAGAACTTCAAGACGGTGAAGCACGCCAAACCCCCGGCGAGCCGCAAGGGCTCGTCCGAATGGTACGTGGTCGCTCAGGGTTTCAAGGGAGCCCGGCCCGAGGACGACTGAGCGCCGCCCCCATATCCCCGGAAGGGGCCGGTCAGCCCTCGCTATTGGTCGCGGGGGCCTCTTCGGGCACCGGCTGGTCGGCGCTCATCGCGCCGGCCGATTCGGCTTCGCCCGCTTCGGCACCCTCGACCGCGCCGGGGCCTTCGCCCGGCGAATCGGCATCCTCGGCACCTTCAGCGGCTTCGGCACCTTCTTCCTCTTCGGCCACCGGCTCGGGCAGCGGCGGGCCGCCGCCGTTTTCGAGCAGGTAGAGGATCACATTGGCGCGGTCTTCGGCGCTCGAAAGCCCGGCAAAGCTCATCTTGGTGCCGCTGGCGAAGGCACGCGGGCTGGCGAGCCAGGCATCCATGTTCTCGAACGTCCAGTCGCCGCCATGCTCCGAAAGCGCAGAACTGTAGGCGAAGCCTGCGGCATGCTGGCCGATCGGCTTGCCCATGATGCCCCACAGGTTGGGCCCGATTCCGTTGGCACCGCCCTGCGCGATCGTGTGGCAGGCGGTGCATTTGGCGAAGATGCCCTCGCCCGCCGAAGCGCTGCCCGCAGCGAGCAGATTGGCAAGCGGCGGGCCGCTGTCTTCGCCGCCTTCGCCCTCTCCGCCTTCGATGAAATAGCCCGGCTCTTCGGGCGATTCGGGGTCGTCAGCGTGGAAATATTTTGCGCTGATGCTCGAAAGCCCGAGGGCGATCACGCCCGAAAACAGGATCCACCCGAAAGCGGTGTTACGATCGTCTTTCATCGAAATATGCCTGGCCGTTGCTGCAATTGGGTCTGCTTAAGGATGCGCGCGCGATCTAGCCACAGCGCCGGATATGCGCAAGTGCAACGCCGCGCGTGCGAAAATGAACTGCCGCGCCGCAACGGCTTGCGGGCGCTCCGGCCCCATGCCAAGCCTCCCGCCTGTGACGATCGGGGCAGGCACGGATGAGGGGGCACGGGAAGCGTGGCGCGCAGTGCGCGGCGATCCCGATATCCAGTTCGAGCCGATCCCCCCGCCCGAGGCGCCCGAGCCACCCGCCTGGCTCGCCCCGATCGGAGAATTTCTCACCTATATCTTCAGCTTCGTCGCCCGCGCCTTCATCTTCGCCTGGCCGGTGCTGCAATGGGTGCTGGTCGCCGCCGGGGTGGCGCTGCTGGTGCTGCTGATTGCGCGGATCGTCGGCGTTCCGGTGTTGAACCGGCGCACAAAGGCCGAGGACGAGGAAACCGGCTTCACGCCCGACCGCGCCGAGGCGCAGGCCCTGCTGGGCGATGCGGATGCTCTGGCGGCACAGGGCCGCTATGGCGAGGCAGTGCGGCTGCTGCTGGCGCGCTCCATCGGCCAGATCGCCAGCCGCCGCCCCGATCTGGTCCACCCGTCGAGCACGGCGCGCGAACTCTCCCGGCTCGAAACCCTGCCGGAAAAGGCGCGCGCCGCCTTCACCGCCATCGCCCGCAGCGTGGAGCGTGCGCTGTTCGCGCTGGAGGATCTGACCGAGCACGACTGGCACGATGCGCGCGCCGCCTACGCCGATTTCGCGCTGGAGCCGCGCTGAGATGGCACGGATCGGCAACAGGGGGGCGGGCAATCCCGGAGCCTTCGGCAAGCGCGGCACCCTCGCGCTGGTCGCTTTCGCGATCCTCGCCTTCGTGGCCTTTCTCTATCTCGTCGGGCAAGGCGGGCTGTCGGGCGATGCCAATAACGGCCAGGCCCATGCCGCCGGAACCGGCCTGACCGGGTTCGCCGGACTGACCCGGATGCTGGAGGCGGACGGCACGCCCGTGGTCCGCTCGCGCAATCGCGGCGCGCTCGACGATCCGGGCCTGCTGGTCCTCACGCCCCCGCGCGACGTCGATACCGAAGAACTGGCCGATATCGTCGACCGGCGACGCACCATCGGCCCGACGATGGTCGTCGCGCCCAAGTGGCTCGCCTTTCCCGCGGGGGATGCGGCGGACCAGCCGGGCTGGGTCATGCTGCTGGGCGCGGCGGACACGTGGTCGCTCGACATCGACGGCGAGAGCTATCCGCTCGTCGGGGAGAAGGGCCTGCCGCGTGCGCCGGACTGGTCGGGCCTCGATCGCGAGGGCCGTTTGCCGAGCGACAAGGCAATGCTGCATGTCGACGCGGAGGAGGTGGAAGAACGGATCGCGCCGCTGGTCGAGGACGGAGGCGGGCGAATCCTCGCGGGCTACCTCGCCGACGACGGCAGCTATCTCGACGGCGATCTCTATCTCGATCCCGAGCGCGGCGACGGACGCCCCGTCTATGGCGTGATGCTGGTGGCCGAGCCGGACCTGATCAACAACTGGGGCCTTGCCGACCGGGACCGCGCAGCGCTGGCGCTGGAGTTGGTGGCCATTGCGCGGCAGGGCACGCAGGAGCCGGTGCGGTTCGATCTCACGCTCAACGGGCTCGGCGGCGCGCGCAACCTGCTGACGCTGGCGTTCGAGCCGCCTTTTCTTGCCGCCACGCTCACGCTGCTGCTGGCGCTCGCCATCGCGATGTGGCGCGCGTTCAACCGCTTCGGCCCCGCCTTGCGCCCCGCACCCGCGATTGCGCCGGGCAAGAGCCAGCTGGTTGCCAATGGCGCGCAGGTGATCGGCCGCAGCCGGCGGCTGCACCTGCTGCGTGGCCCCTATGCCAGCCTCGTCGCCGCGCGCGCCGCCCGCCGCCTCGGCCTGCGGGAGAAATCGGACGAGGACATTGCCGCCGCGCTGCGCGAACGCGGCGAGGACGATCTCGCCCACGCCATCGAAAGCCTGCGCAATGCGCACGGGACCATCGAAACCCTGCGCGCCGCGCGCGCACTGCGCGAAACCGAAATGCGCGATACAGAAAGGACCACCCAAGGATGACAGCCGCTCTCGAAACGCTCCGGGGCCTCGCCGCCGACGTCAAGGCCGAGGTCGGCAAGGCGATCGTCGGGCAGGAAGACCTGATCGATCACCTGCTCGTGGCACTGATCGGCCAGGGGCACGTCCTGCTCGAAGGCCCGCCGGGAACCGCCAAGACCTTCCTCGCCCAGTGCTTCGCGCGCGCGACGGGGCTCGATTTCGGGCGCATCCAGTTCACGCCCGACCTGCTGCCGGGCGACATCCTGGGGTCCAACCTGTTCAACTTCCAGACCAGCCAGTTCACCCTGACGCGCGGCGCGATCTTCACCGAACTGCTGCTGGCGGACGAGATCAACCGCACGCCGCCCAAGACGCAGGCTGCGTTGCTCGAAGCGATGCAGGAACGGCGCGTGACCCTGGATGGCGAGACCCACGTCCTGCCCGACCGTTTCATGGTTGTCGCGACCCAGAACCCGATCGAGAGCCAGGGCGTCTATCCGCTGCCCGAAGCCCAGCTCGACCGTTTCCTGTTCAAACTGCTGGCCGAATATCCGAGCGAGCAGGAAGAGGCGAACATCGTCGCGCGCTTCGGCAGCGAACAGGGCCCGCCCCGGCCCGAGAGCTTCGGGATCGAGCCGGTGACCGGGCGCGATGCCCTGCAGGAAGCCATCGCCGGGGTGAAGGCGGTGACGCTTGCGCCCGAAAACGTCGACTATGTCGTCCGGCTGGTGCGCGCCACGCGCGGCCATGCGGACCTTGCCACGGGCGCGTCGCCTCGCGCCGCCGTGCTGCTGGGCGGCGCTGCGCGCGTGCACGCCGCGCTCGAGGGGCGCGACTACGTGGTGCCCGACGATATCAAGGCGCTGGCGACGGGCGTTCTGCGCCATCGCCTGATCCTCTCCGCCGCCGCCGAGATCGAGGGTCGCGAAGTGGAAACCATCGTCGGCGAGCTGATCGAAAGCACCGAGGCGCCGCGCTAGAGCCGATGCCCGCCGCCCTGCTCCCCACCACCCGCACCGCGCGGATCGTCGCGCTCGCCGCGCCGCTGGCGCTGGCGGTCGCGCTGCTTGCCCCCTCCGCATGGCTCGTCGTGCCGGTCGCGGCAGGGGTGCTGCTATTGCTGGTGCTGGTCGATGCCGCGCGCGCGGGCAACCTGGCGGACTGGCAGCTGGCCAACGATGCCGATGTCGAGATCGGTCAGCCCGCACCCTTGCGGGTTTCGGCCGACCTGACCGGACGGGCGGGCACGGTCCGCGCGGCGCTCTCGATCGATCCGCGCATGGCGCCGGGCGGGCGGGTGTCGCTCGACCTGAGGCCCGATCAGGGCGCGTGGAGCGGCGAGGCCGAGCTGATCGCGACCCGGCGCGGGACCGCCGATATCGACGGGCTCTGGCTCGCATGGGACGGCCCATGGGGGCTCGGCGGGCGGCAGAAGCGCATTGCACTGGACCGCGCGATCCGCATCTGGCCCGATCTCACGCCGATCCGCTCGCGCCCGCTCCAATCGCTCCTGAAAGATGCCGAGCTGGGCCTGATCGACCGCAGGCGGCGCGGCGAAGGCACCCAGTTCGAGGCGCTGACCGAATACCAGGCGGGCATGGACCGCCGCCGGATCGACTGGAAGGCGAGCGCCCGCCACGCCGCCCTCTACGCGCGCGAGAACGAGGCGGAACGCAACAACCAGATCGTCTTCGCCTTCGATTGCGGGCAGGCCATGTGCGAGCCGATCGACGGCCTTCCCCGGCTCGACCGCGCGGTAAGCGCGGGGCTGACCGCCGCCTATGTCGCACTGAAGGGTGGCGACCGCACGATGCTGTTCGGCTTTGCCCGGCGGCCGTTTCTCGCCAGCCCCTTCGTCAGCGAGACGCGGGCCTTCGCGCGGCTCCAACAGGCAGCGGCGGGGCTCGATTACCGCACGGGCGAGGAAGCGAATTACACGCTGGCGCTGGCAACGCTTTCGGCGCGGCTCAAGCGCCGCTCGCTCGTCGTGCTGTTCTCCGATTTCAGCGACACGACCGCCGCCGAACTGATGATCGAAAGTCTCGCCCGGCTCACCAAACGCCACGCGGTGATCTTCGTCACGCTGGAGGACCGCGAGCTGGCGGGCTTCACCGAGGCCGCGCCCGATACGGTCGATCATCTCGCCCGCGCGGTCACCGCCGATGCGCTCGCCCGGCAACGCCAGCTGGTGCTGACGCGCCTGCGGCGGATGGGGATCGACGTGATCGAGGCCCCGCATGACAAGGTCGGCTTCGCGCTGATAGATCACTATCTGGCGCTGCGCGCGCAGGAGGCGATTGCCGGATGAGACCGCCCGCGCTCCGCAATCCCTTTGCGGCAAAACCCCTGCCCGAGCAGCCCGACATCGAGGCCGCCGCGCTGCGCTCCGACCGTTTCCGGCTCGAACGCGAAGGCGAATGGCGGCGGCTCGAACAGATCGTCTCGCGGCTGGAGCGCGGGGCGATCCGCCGCCTGTCGGACGAGGATATCGCCGAACTTCCGGTGCTCTACCGCCATGCCGCCTCCAGCCTTGCCGTGGCACGCGAAACCTCGCTCGACGCGGCGACGCTCAGCTTTCTCGAAGATCTGGTCGAGCGCGCGTGGTACCAGGTCTATGGCCCGCGCAACGGCCTGTTCCGCTGGCTCGGCGGGTTCTTTCGCGGCGGCTGGAGCCGGGCGGTGCGCGCCATCGGCGTCGACATCGCGCTCGCCTTCGCAGCGATGGCGGCGGGCGTCGTGGCGGGCTGGCTGCTCGTCGCCCGCAATGTCGAATGGTATTTCGCCCTCGTCCCCGGTGCGATGACCGGCGGGCGCGTGCCCGGCGCGC
>MDTG01243185.1_pt1 | contig 31306 bp, 30 predicted proteins | sample 811421 | NCBI WGS metagenome assembly MDTG01 (sample SAMN05326645, study PRJNA326480) | marine metagenome | isolation source: seawater | place: Pacific Ocean: South East | collected 2011
ACGTTGATAGGCTGGATGTGGAAGCGCAGTAATGCGTGCAGCTGACCAGTACTAATAGCTCAATTGGCTTGATTTATGCACTGAAAAAAATTTTCATAATAGATATTACAAAAATTAATTGATTAATTTTATTTTTAGCAATTCAAAATGGTATATTATTTAGATAGATTTAATTGATAGTATAATTTTATCTTTTACTTAAATTAATCAAAAAAAATGAAATTAAAAAAAATACTTATCACTGGGTGTGCAGGATTCATAGGTTTCCACACCACTAAAATCTTCTTAGATAAAAATTATCATGTAGTTGGTATCGATGACTTAAACAAATACTATGACACAAAATTAAAATCAAAAAGACTAAAAATTTTAAAAGCTTATAAAAATTTTAAATTTTATAAGATTAATATTAATAATAGAAATCAATTAAAAAAAGTTTCAAAGACAAAGTTCGAAATTTTAATTCACCTTGCGGCACAAGCAGGGGTAAGATATTCAATATCCAACCCATATGAGTACTTCTCAACTAATCTTTTAGGTTTCTGCAATATTCTTCATCTAGCAAAAGAACAAAAAACTGAAAAATTTATTTATGCTAGCTCTAGTAGTATATATGGAGATAAAAATTCTGTTCCATTTAAAGAAGACAAGTCTGACACAGATAATCCAATACAATTGTACGCAGCCACAAAAAGATCAAACGAAATTATTGCAAGATCTTATTATAATTTATTTAAAATGAGTGTCATTGGCTTAAGGTTTTTTACAGTTTATGGAGAATACGGTCGACCTGATATGGCAATATTTAAATTTACAAAAAATATTATTAATGAAAAAAAAATAAATGTTTTTAATTATGGAAAACATTTTAGAGATTTCACTCATGTAAATGATGTAGCGGAGACAGTATATAAAATAACTAAAAAGAAACAGGGTAATAAAAAAACATATCAAATATTTAATGTTGGCTCAGGAAAACCGATTAAATTGATGAAAATAATCAAATACCTCGAAAAGTACATTGGAAAAAAAGCAAAAATTAAATTTTTGAAAAAACAGCCAGGTGATATGAAAGGTACATTTGCAAAAAATGAAAATTTGAAAAAAATTATTGGATTTAAGCAAAAAGTTAACATAAAAGAAGGCTTAAAAAACTTTGTCGATTGGTATAAAAAAAACTATTAATTGAGATTTAAATGAAAACAAAAATTATTGCAGAAATAGGATGGAATCATTTAGGAAATATTAAATTAGCTGAAAAATTTATTAAATCTGCCGCGATTAATGGTGCAGATTATTGTAAATTTCAAACATGGTCAGTTAAGAATTTAAAAAAGGGAGCCTGGGATCTAGATGGGAGAAGAAAAATTTATGAAAAAGCCCAATTAACTGAGGAAGATCATCTCAAACTTAAAAAATTATGTAAAAAATATAATGTTAAATTTTTAACATCAGTTTTCAATAAAAAGGACATTACCTTTTTAAAAAGAATTAATCGAGAATGTATTAAGATACCTAGCCATGAAATTTATAATCTAGATTTGATAAAAGAGGCTATTAGAAGTTTCAAAACTGTTTTAGTTTCTGCTGGTGCGGCTACGTGGCAAGAAATATTAAAGATTACTAAACTCAAAGATTATAAAAAAAAGGTAATACTAATGCATTGTGTTTCTAGTTATCCTTTAGATGTTACAAATGTGAATTTTCCTAAATTTCATGAGTTAAAGAAAATAAGCAAATATGTAGGTTATAGCGGTCATTTTAGTGAAATTGATGATGCAATTTTAGCCATAAGTTTAGGGGCATCATTTATTGAAAAACATTTTACAATTAACAAAAAATTACCGGGAAGAGATAATAAGTTTGCAATTCTACCTGCGGAATTAAAAAAAATTTGCAACTACAGAGATAATTTTTACTTTATGAACATAAATAAAGGTAAAAATGTTCAAAAGTGTGAGATGGACATCTTTAAACACTATAGAGGAAGATGGAGTAAATGAATTCAGAAAATTTTAAAGCTGATAATTTAAGTGTAATAATAAGAAATAGAAATGAAGCAAGGTGGATTGGTCATGCAATTCAATCAATAATAGATTTAGTCGTTAAACCTGAAATTGTGGTAATAGATAATAACTCTAACGATGACTCCCTCAGTATAGTTAGAAACTTTATGCAAGACCCAATTCTTGATAGTAATAATTCTAGAAATTATACTGATATTAAAATTGTTAATATAAAAGATTATACTCCTGGAAAATCAATAAATCTTGGCGTTCAAAATTCCAGTAGAGATTATATTTTAATACTGTCAGCTCATTGTGTTTTAAAGAAATTTAATTTGCAGCAATTACAGAAAAAAATAAAAAATTTTTCTGGAATATTTGGAAATCAAACACCTATATGGAATGGAAAAAAAATAAACAAAAGATATATATGGAGTCATTTTGTTAATGAAGAAGTTCAAAATATGTACTCAAAGCAAGAGGAAAGATATTTTTTTCATAATGCTGCTTCATTTTTTGAAAAACAAACTTTGATTGAAAATCCATTTGATGAATTTATTCAAGGTAAAGAAGATAGGTATTGGGTAAATCAAAGAATTAAGGAAGGTAAAAATTTTTTGTATGACCCATCAATTGATGTGAATCATCATTACACATTAGCAGGAAATACCTGGAAAGGTGTAGGCTAGTTTCATAAAATAATTTATTTAGTTATTTTGAAATTTAATGAAAATTGATTATTTTGAAAATTTAGATGAATTATCAAATTTTGATGAAATTCAAATAACAGATAATCTGGATTCTATAGATAATACTGATCCAAAAAAAAAAAAATTATTATTAATTTACCCTAATATTTCACAAACAAACAAAAAGTTTAAAAATGTTTTTATAAAAAACCTAGCATTATCAATTTTTAATAAAAACTACTCATTTAGATGGAAGTCTCATAAGGATGCTATTGATTTTGTTGAAAAAAATTTTGACCAATTAAAAATTCTTAATTCAACTATCTTGAAGTTATCGAGATTAGTTATACGAGATAATAAAAATAAATTGTTTTTAAAAAATTATTTATGTAAAAAAATTGAAAAATATTTTTTTTATTTAAATTTAAAAGATTTCTTTTCAAAACATAATAATACAGTCTCATTACAAATTTGTAATCCAGATTTAAAATTGATTCATAAATATTTAACCAAACAAGATTTAATACAAAATAGAAAGATAATTTTTAGTAGGAAAAAAAACAATTTGTTTTTTTATATAAAAAACTCAATTATAATATTTTTATATCCATTATTTGCAATTTTAAAATCTAAAATAAAAGTCAATTCAGAACAAAAAAATTTTAAATTCTGCATAAGGCACAATGAATTTGGTTTTGGGATAAATGATTATCCTAAAATTTCAGAGGATTGGATTATTGATGATGATAAGTTTCACAAAGATAATGCTCTTTTTGTATTAGAAGATGATTTATCTGAAGAAAGAATAAAAATTTTGAATAGAAAAAATTATAATTACATAAAAGCAAGTTATAAAAATCCAGTGGAAAAAATAAATATTTACCTTTTTTTTTTGTTAATATTCAAGTTTTTTCCGATTCACGTAATTTATTCCTTTATTTATTTATTTTCAAATTCGTTAAATAAAGAAATTTTATTTGAGATATTAAGAAATTTTCTAATTTGGGATATATTTTCAAGATCGTATAAAAAAATAAAATATATTTGTTATCATAACTTTCAAGGATCTCATTTTATTAGAAATTATTTTTTAAATAAAACAGGTTCACAAACCTATTTATACAAACACACATTTTCTGAAAATATTTTTGACAAAAATTTTGAGAAATATTGCAATACAATATTCTCTTATGCTTGTCATAATTATGAGTTTCAAATGTCTAGGTTTGGCTCAGAAATGAGTAATTGTAATAAATCTGTATTTGAAAAAAGTTATATTTCTGGACCTATATTTTCTAGTAAAAAATTTGAAGATTATTCTTATAAAAAAAATAATAAAAATTTCAACCTAGGGGCTTTTAACACATCGTTTTCTCCGAATGGAGTTAATGGATTTTATGAACATTACTTATACTTTAAATTTTTAAAGAGCTTAATAAATAAATACGATCTGAATATTTTTTTTAAAGGAAAATATAATTATGATTTGTTTTTAAAAAATCCTATTACTAGCACAATTTTTCAGGAACTAGCTGATAATAACAATTTCACTTTAGTAGAAAGATACATATCACCTAGATCAATAATTAATGATAGTGACTTAGTTGTTTCTATGACTTTTGCGACACCAGGATTTGAAGCATTATATTTGAAGAAAAAATCTTTTTTTGTAGATACAAATTCTAATTATAAGAATTCTTTAATAGATCAAAATACAGAAAATTTTGTATCACACGGAATAGATGACTCTTTAAAGTTATTTGAACTGTACTATAAAGAAAATTCTGAATTGAAAAGTATTATACAAAAAAATTCAGACTCTATATTTAAAGGTAGTCCAAACGATCCAATTAATTTTATAAAAGATTTAGTCGTTAATATTTGATTTGAAGAATAACAAATATAAAAATGAATTTTTTAATCTTTTAAAAGATTATTTATTTGATCTTGTTTAAAAATAAATATAAATGTTAGTAATTAATCTGAAGCCTAATCTTGATGAAAAAAAATACTTTTATAAAATTAAAAAATATTAAATCAAAAATAATAAAAAAAAAATTTAAAATAGGTATAATTGGCTATGGAATTCAAGGTAGAGCGCACGCATTAAATCTTAGAGATAGTGGTCATAATGTTTCAGTTTATAATATTAATGATAATTATAAAAAGAATATTAAAAAAGATGGGTTCAAGATCACTAAAATAAATGAGTTATTAGCTAATTCAGATATTATTTTCTTTTTGATACCTGATGCGGTACAGGAAAAATTTTATAATAAATATTTGCAAAAAAATTTAAAAGAAAGTCAAACTTTAGTTTTTGCGCATGGATTTTCCTTACATTATAAAACAATTAAAATTCCAAAACACATTAACACTCTATTATTAGCACCCAGAAATCCTGGCAAAATAGTGAGGGATAAATATCTAAAAGATTCAGGCTCAATAGCATTTTATGACATTCATCAGGATTATACAAAAACCTCAGAAAAAATTGTATTAACTCTAGCAAAAGATCTTGGTTTTATTAAAGGTGGACTATTAAAGGTTTCAATAGAAGATGAAACTAAAATAGACTTATTTATTGAACAATTTATGGCGCCCCTATTTTACAGATCCGTTTTCGAGTCTTTAACATTTTTGAGCTCAAAAGGTTTAAATAGTCTTGCAGCTTCACTTGAATTATACTTGTCTGGTGAGACTGGATCAGTAAGGCTTATGCAATCAAAGTATGGACTATATAATGCTCTTATTAAAAATGCTTCTCCTACTTGTCAATTTGGTATAGCAAACAGTTACTCTTCAATTTTCCCTAAAGAATTAAAAAACAAAATGAAAAAAGTTTTTTTTGAAATTGAAAATAATAAATTTGTGAAGGAATTAGAAAAAGATAGATTAAAAAATTTTTTTCAGACGAAAACTTTTTTTAATAAACTAAAAAAAAATATAGTAAGTAAAAATGAGAGAGTTATTTTAAAGTGATTATAAAAAAAAAAGGAGTAGCCCTTATAACTGGTGGCTCAGGTCACTTAGGAAAAGTTATTAGCCAAAATTTATCGAAAAATTATGATGTGATCATAACTTATAACAAAACAAAATTATCAAAAAGCTTTCTGAAAAATCTCGAAGGTAACAATAACATGATTTATAAATGTAATTTGGAAAATGAAAAAGAAATTCGTGTCTTAATAAAAAAAATTAAAAAAAAATATAAAACTTTAGATATACTAATCAATAACGCATCGTATACAGAAAATTTATCAGAAAATTTTATTTTAAATCCTAACAAAAAAATTATAAAAAAAATTCTAAATACCAATTTTTATTCCACATATTATATTACAGCTGAAACTGTAAAATTAATGTTGAAATCCAAACTTTTAAAGAAAAAAAATATAATATTCATACTTACAAATTCTATAAAAACTCTAAATGCTTCAAATATAATTTATACTTGTGCAAAATCGGCTACGGAAACTTTAATGAAATATTTTGCAAAAAAATATGGAAAAAAAATAAGATTTAATGGTATATCCCCTGGTTTAATTAAGACAAAACAAACTAGTTTGAGAAAAAAAAATATTTTAAGAATTTCTAAAATAACACCACTTGGAAGACTTGCTAATGCTGAGGATGTAATAAATTGTATAAATTCTATTTTAAATAATATGACTTTTTTAAATGGGCAAAATATCTATCTAGATGGAGGTAGAACTGTTTAAAAATAAAGTATTATGTGTAATTTTAGCACGTGGTGGCTCAAAAGGTGTAAAAAATAAAAATATAAAAAAGATTAATGGATATCCATTAATTTCTTATACAATAAAATCTGCAATAAAAGCAAAAGTGTTTACAGATATTATTGTTTCTACAGATTCAAAAAGAATAAAAAAAATTGCAGAAAAATTTGGTGCTAAAGTTCCTTTCCTGAGGCCAAAAAATATCTCAAGAAGCAATTCAAGACCAATAGATGCAATATTTCATGCATTTAAGTTTTGTGAAAAAAAATTTAATATTAAATATGATTATATTGTTGAAATATTATGCACCAATCCTTTAAAAAAGTCTTTAGACATAAGAAATGTAATTAACAAACAAATTAGAACAAATGCTGACTCAGTTATAGCAGTTGTTAAACAGGAAGATGCACACCCATTAAGAATTAAGAAAATTGTAGATGGTAAAATCTTTAATTTCTTACCACTGCTAAAGGAAATACCAGAATCAAGAAGACAAGATTTAAGACCATTTGCTTATTTACGTTGTGGATCAATTTATTCAATGAGAAGGGACATGTTATTAAAAAGAATTAGATATGGTAGTAAAAATAGTCTTGCTTATATAATGCCAAGAAAGAGAGTAATTAATATAGATGAACAATTAGATTTTGAATTTGCAGAGTTTTTTATGAAAAAATATTCAATTAAACCTGAGTAAAAATTTATCAAATTTGTATGAGCAAAAAATTAATCTTAGTAACACCTCAATTTTTTAATTCTGAATTATTTAAAAAAAATTTAAAAGTATCAAAAAATTTTAAGTTTCAAATTGTACCAGGGCCAATTAACAATCAATCAATTTTAAAAAGATTATTATCAAAAGTTGATGCTTGTATACTTGGTTCTGAAAAAATTAATATTGACAAAAATACCATGCAAAATCTAAAAAAATTAAAAATTATAGTTAGATTTGGCACTAGTAGTAGTAATATTGTAATTGATAAAAATTTAAAAAATAGAATAAAAATAAAATCTTTAGATAAAAATATTAGCTCTATAGCAGTGGCTCGACACACTTTAAGTTTATTTTTATCTATAACCAACCATTTACAAAAACATCAATTAAATAATAAAAAAAATATATGGAAGAGATATAGCAATTTAACTCCAGAAAAAACTAAAGTGGGATTAGTTGGCATGGGAAGAATAGGAAAAATTTTTGCTAAATATTTAAGCTTTCTTGGATATGAGATTGGTTACCACTCAAGATCAAAAAAAAATTTAAACAAAAAATATAAGTACTTTAAATCTTTAAAGAAATTAATAAATTATTCTCAAATAATTTCAATTCATTTACCACTAAATGAAAATACAAGAAATATATTTGATAAAAAAACTTTGAATTTATTCAAAGATAAGTATGTAATCAATACTTCTAGAGCCGAAATATTAGATGAGCCTATTCTTTTAAATTTACTTAAAAAGAAATATATAAAAGGTGCAGGTGTTGATGTTTTTAAATTTGAACCCACTATAAACTCCTCAGCAGTTTTAAGGAGTCTTACGAATGTAGTCTCAACTGCTCATAATGCGGCTTATGACGACGTAACATTAATAAAAATGTATAATAAATCCTTAAATCATATAGAAAAATTTTTTAAAAAAAAATATTGAAATGTTTTAAGTAAAAAAAAATGTTAATATTCAAATTAATTCATAATAAAATAAACTCAGGAATTATTAACTAAACAAATGATTGCTATCTGTTCAAGGAGTGTTTCAAGAAGTGAGGATGCAAAAAAGTTATTAAAAAAAAAATTCAAAAAAATTAAAATTAATAACTCAAAAAAAAATTTAAAAGGTATCAATTTAATTAATTTTATAAAAGATTCAGAGGTAATAATCGTTGGTGTTGAGAAAATTGATAAGCACCTACTAGATAAGTGTCCAAATTTAAAATTAATAGGTAAATATGGAGTTGGGACAAACAATATTGATTTTAAGGAATTAAAAAAAAGAAAAATAAAAATTTTGCTTCAACCGGGAATAAATAAAAGAGCTGTTTCCGAATTAACTCTATCTTTAATTATAGTCGCATTAAGAAATGTATATAAATTAATTTACGACGTAAAAAAAAATCAGTGGCCTTTTTTGTTTGGTAAACAATTAAGCGGTAAAAAAATTGGCATTATTGGTTGTGGAAATATTGGAAAGGATTTGATTCAATTATTAAAACCTTTTAAATGTAGGATTTTAACTCACGATATAAATCCTGACAAAAAATATTTAATAAAAAATAATATTAAAAACTATAGCCTTAAATACTTGTTAAAAAATTCAGAAATAATAACCTTACATATTCCATATAATGAAAAAAATAAATTTCTCATATCAAAAAAAGAAATTTCTAATTTAAAGAAAAATGTAATTTTCATTAACACTTCTCGTGGAGGTTTAGTTGATGAAAAAATTTTTTATAAGTTTTTAAAAAAAAATCCAGAAGCTATAGGAGTATTTGATGTAATGGAAAATGAACCTCCGAGCAATAAAAGCTTATTAAAACTTAAAAATTTTTTATTAACTCCACATTTAGCTGGTTCAACACATGAAGCAATTAAATATGCAAGTTTAGATTGTGCAAATAAAATTTTAAATAATTATAATTATAAAAAAAAAAAAAGATTTTTTTAGTATGAAATCAAAGTTACTCATATGTACTCCAATTAAAGATATAAAAGACTTATACAAAAAATTAGAAAAATATTTTATTTTGAGCTACAGACCCAACGTTAATGCAAATAAAATTAAAAATCTGAGTCAGTTTGATTATATTTTTACAAATCCAAACATGTCTAAGATAAGATTTAATCAAAAGTTTCTAATAAAATGTAAAAAATTAAAAGCAATTTGCACTGCTTCCACTGGAACAAATCATATAGATTTAAATTATATAAAAAAAAATAAAATAAGATTAGTATCACTAAGATCAAAAAAAAATATAATCAAAAAAATTTCATCAACTTCTGAATTATCTTTTGCCTTAATGATGAATGCTTTAAGAAATGTTAGTAAAGCAAGCCAGTCAATTTATAGTAAAAAATGGGAATATTTACCTTATGTTGGTAGGCAATTAGATTATATGACAGTAGGTGTAATTGGATATGGAAGACTTGGCAAAATTTTTGTAAATTTTCTAAAGCCATTTAAGTGTAAAATTTTAATATATGAAAAAAATTTTAAATTAAGAGATAAAAATAAAAATTATCAATCTAGTCTTAATAAACTATTAATAAATTCTGATATAATTGCTTTACATATACATGCCGATCAAGAAAATATAAATTTTGTCGATTTTAAAAAATTAAATAAAATGAAAAAAAATGTTATAATTGTAAATACATCAAGAGGCGAAATAGTGTCAGAGACAGATCTTGTTAAATTTTTGAGAAAAAATAAAAATTCCAAATATGCAACAGATGTAGTTGCGAACGAAATTAGCAATAAATGGAATAGTAAAATTATTAAAGAATACTTTAAAAGAAAAAGTAATATAATAATCACTCCTCATATTGGGGGGATGACCAAAGAAGCAAAAATGTTAGCTTTTAATGCGGCTGCTGATGGTTTAATAAGTTTGAATAAAAAATTAAATTATAATTGATTAGTTGTAATAAAGTAAAATTATGAAAAATTTCAATAATAAAATTTTAAACAATTTTAAAAAACAAGGGTTTATTTATTTAAAAAATTTTTTGTCAGATGAGGAAATAGACATAATAAATAACTATAGAAAACAAATAATTAGCGACCTATCAAAGGATCATTACATTATAAACAAAAGTAATTTAATTAAGTCAAAATTAGATGATAAATCAAAAAAAATTTTAATGAATAATTTAGAAAATGAAACAGAAATATTTTTTAAAAATTTCGCTGGTTTGAAAGAATATTTATTAAATAATAAACTAGTTTCATTATACGAAATAGAGAGAAATAATTATTTTAAGTTTAATTTACATGTGGCTTTTTCAAATACTAAAGCCACAAATTATTCTCATGATAGTGATATTTTATTGAATGATATAACTTCAAAAATTTTTTTAAAAGATGAATTAGTCGATATTTACCAAACACTTCTAAATTCTAAAAAACTTTTGTACTGGGGTGAATCCGGTTTTACTTACAATAAGCCACCAGTTAGAGGATGGCATAGTGACGATCCTATACATACTCAATATAAAAAAGATGAAGAAACTTTCCAAATTAGAGTGGCTTTATATCCAGACTCGAATCCAAACCAATCCGGTGGTATCAAGATCTTACCTACCTCACATAAATACAATAGTCCTCTTCAAGCATTAAAAAATTTTATAAAATATATTTATCTTAAAAATGAGAAATATAGAAATACCTATAAATTAATTAATTTTTTTCAATTTCAAAAAAATATTTTTCCTTCAAAAGGAGATATTATTATTTGGGATAAAAGATTAATGCATTCTCCATGGTCTCAAATGTTTAAATTTTTAAATTTTGGTTTTTTACATCCAAGCATTGAAAATTTTTTACCTAACGTTTTTTTTGTTCCTCCTTGTTTTCCAAGATCAATACTCTCGTTTGATATCGGAAAAAAATCATCAAATATGGATACTTATTTGTATAAATGGATAAATATTAGGGAGGAATATAAAGATTATTGGAAAACAAGAGATAAATTTAAAAAAAAGGAATGGATAGAATTTTTAAACAAAAGATCGATAGAATTTAAAGATATAAATTACTCTTAAAAAATTTATAATTTTTAAATTATATTTATTTTTACTATTTTTCTTTTTTTATAAAAATATTTGATAAATAAATTAACTCTTTTGAAATAATAAAATACTAAATACAAGATTTCTTTAAACTTAAAATCTTTAATTAAATTTTTTAAAAGCATTTCTTCAATCTTAAGCGGCAAAAGTAAATATAAACTATTTACTTTAAGTTCGTAGATTTTTTTATAATTAAGTTTTTTCATTTGAATTTCTAGTATTCTTTGAAAAAAATAAATATCTTTAGGATAAAAATTATCTTTATTGATTTTAATTTTAAAGTTCTTGTTAAAGGAGTTAGTTTGTTTTTGTATTAAGCTATCTCCCCACCATAACTTTCCCATAAATGTAGATTGTCTCATAGTTTTCATAAATTTTACTTTAAAAATTTTACACATATTTTTTAAAACCAAATTTGAATGTAAATGGAGGTTTTCAAGTTTAATAATATTTATTTTATATATACTATTAATAAAAAAAGGTTCTTTTGTAACTCTTAAAAGATAAAAATATAAACTTTTTGGATTAAACATATTTTTTTTCTTATTTTTAATGAATGCTTCAGTTCCAGAGTTTATAATTGAGATAGGATGACGGTAGCTATAAAAAACTTCACACTTAAAGTTATTAAATTTAATTATATCATTAATGTTATGTACATGAATAAATATACATTTGATTTTTCGTACATCTACATTATGTGCAATATTATAATAAGCTAAGTGTAAATTTTTTATTATAATTTCAAAGTTATTATTCATTTTATTTAAATTGAAAAACTTTTTTTCAAAATCATTTTGATCAACAATAAAAAATTCATTTTTATTTTTTCCTAACTTATGAAAGTTTGACTCTTTATTTCTTTTTGAATTAAAAAAATAAATATGTTCTTTTATAAAAAATCTTATAAATTTTTTTGTAGTAGGAAAATTACAATATGCTAATTCCAATTTTTTAAGATTGATAATTCCTGGAAAAGAGGCGATTTGTTTATGGTTATCTATTAAACTGTGCAAAAAATGGGAACCAGATCTTCCATTGGTTGCTAATAAAAAAAATTTCATTTAAAAGTTTAGGGTTAATCTCTATTACAATTCTTTATTATTAATAATCATATGCTCAGAAAATAAAATAAGTTTTTGATAATTTTGTGTTAGATCATTGAAAAAACACAATCTAAGGATACTGTTTATTAGTAAATTTTAAAATATCAATGATTATAGTTTTAATATTTGAATAATAGTATATTTGATATTTTTAGACAAAATAAGTAACGATCTTATTTAAACAGAATGAATAATATAATTTTTAATTTATTATTAAATAAAAATAAATTGCCTTTTTTTATCATAATATTTTTGATGTTTTTAAACTTAGTTTTTGAACTTTTAGGCTTGAGTCTTTTTTATCCACTAATAAAAATTTTGATCGACAAAGAGAGTTTTAGTAATCAGTTTCAAGAATATTTTTTTTATGATTATATAAGCAATTTAGATTATAAAAATTTTTTGTTTTTTATATTAATTTCTATTTTTTTAGTTTTTTTAATTAAAAACATTTTTTTAATATACTCACTCTACGTTCAAAATAAATTTTTTGAAAAATTTCAGTTAAATATAACAAATAGTTTATTTGGAAATTATTTAAACAAAGAACTAATTTTTTTTAATAATGAAAATAGCTCAAACATATTAAGAAATTTAAGAGGTGAAACAGCTTCGGTTTTAGTATTTTTTCAATCTTTGATTTATATACTTACAGAGATAATAATAATCGTTGGTATTTTAATTTTTTTATTTGTTTCAAATATTGAAACAACTACTTCACTAATTATAATTTTGACACCAGTAGTTTTTTTATATCTTTTTTTTACAAAAAAAAAATTAACAACCCTAGGAAAAGATAGAATTCTTCTTGATGGATTAATCAATAAAAATTTTTTAGAGTCAATAACAGCGATTAAAGAAATAAAGATTTATGGAAAAGAAAAAACCTTCAGCGATTATGTGGATAATAATTTAAAAAAGTTTTTCAAAATAAACATTTTATGGACTTTATTAAATAATATTCCAAGATATTTTTTAGAAATTTTTATAATTTTAGCATTATTAATAATAATATTTTTATTAGAAACAGATATATTTTATAATGATACTGATACTATTGCAGTAATAGGTGTATTGGTTGTGGCAAGTGCAAGAATTTTGCCAAGTATTTCTAAAATATTAACTAATTTTCAAAATTTGAAATTTAGATTACCTTCAGTGCACCTGTTGAGTGATGAGATTAAAAAATTTAATGAAAATTCTAATTTTAATGTTATTGAGGATGATAAAATTAATAATAATTTTTTTAAAAATAAAAACTTTGAGATTTATTTAAAAAATATAAGTTTTAAATATACTGAAGACTCAAATTTAGTTTTAAATAATGTAAATTTAAAACTATCATCAAATAAAATTTATGGAATAATCGGTAAAACAGGCTCAGGTAAATCAACATTTATTGATTTGATAAGTGGATTTTATAAACCTACTTCAGGCAATATATTAATTGACGGCTTAGATGTATTTAGTGATATAAAAAATTGGAGAAAAAATTTTGGCTATGTTTCACAAAATATTTTTTTATTTGATGACACCATAGAAAAAAACATTTCTCTTGAAATAGATAATAAAAATATTGATCAAGAAAAGTTAAATGAAACGCTATTAATGTCTAATATTAACGAATTTGTTAAAACTCTTCCAGATGGATTAAAAACCGTAGTTGGACAAAATGGCTCAAAATTATCTGGTGGACAAATACAACGATTAGGAATCTCAAGGGCATTATACCAAAATCCAAAAATAATAATATTTGATGAAGCAACAAATGCTTTAGACAAAGATACTGAAGACAAAATTCTAAAGATGATTCAAGAGTTAAAAAAAAATAAATTGATATTTATTGTTACACATAATACTAATCCACTAAATATTTGTGATGAAACAATTAAAATTGATAAAAATGGAGACTGTAAATTCTTAGACAGAAATGAATAATAATTCCATCACAAATAAAAAAATTCTTGTAACTGGAGGAACTGGTTCATTTGGAAAAGCTGTTATAAATAAATTATTAAAGAAATATAAACCAAAAAAAATAGTTGTTTATTCAAGAGATGAACTAAAGCAACATGAAATGTCTACGGATATTTTTTTTAATAAACATCATAAAAAATTAAGATTTTTCATTGGCGATGTTAGAGATAAAGAAAGATTAAAATTAGCCCTTTCGGATATCGATATTGTGATACATGCTGCTGCACTTAAGCAAATTTTAGCAGCAGAATATAATCCAATGGAAGCAATTAAAACCAATGTCCTTGGTGCTCAAAATTTAATTGATGCATGTATTGACAGTCCTATACCAAAAAAAATAATTGCACTTTCTACAGATAAAGCTGTAGATCCAATTAATCTTTATGGTGCGAGTAAATTGGCAGCAGATAAATTATTTGTTGCTGCGAACAATTTATCAAATTCAAAAAAAATATTTTTTTCTGTAGTCAGATATGGAAATGTATTCGGTTCAAGAGGATCGGTCGTGCCAGTCTTTAAAGAAAAGATTTTGAACAAAGAGAAGTATCTAACAGTTACTGATAAAAACATGACTCGGTTTATTATAACTCTTGATCAAGCAACAGACTTTGTACTTAGTTGTTTCAAAGTAATGAGTGGTGGTGAAATTTTTATACCTAAAATGCCGTCAATTAAAATCATGGACTTAGCCAGAGTTATGAAAAAAGATTATCAAAAAATAAAAATTACAGGAATAAGAGCTGGAGAAAAATTGCATGAAGTATTAAACTCAGGTTATAGCAATCAAGAATTATTTGAAGCAAAAAAATTTTATGTTATTAATCCTGAAATTAAATTTTATTTAAACAAGCTTACTGACAAAAAAATCAAAAAGTTAAAAAAAATCAAAAATTTTCAATATTCTTCAAATCAAAATAATTTCTTAAATAATAAACAAATTAAAGACTTGTTGAAGTTGTGATCAATTTATCTAAACAAAGCATTGATCAAAATGATCTAAAAAAAATAAGAGAAGTTTTTTTAAGCGGGAAGGTTACTAGGGGAAAAAATATAATTAATTTTGAGAAAAAAATAAGTAAATATACAGGTTGCAAATATGCTGTTGCTGTTAATAGTGCCTCAAGCGCTTTATTACTTGCGTATTCAGTTCTCTTAAATAAAAAAAATAAGATTACTTGGACAACTCCTATAACATTCATTTCCACAATTAGCAGTTCTATGCACCTAGGCTCAAAAGTCGATTTTGTAGATGTTGGACACGATTTTAATATAAATATTAAAAGTTTAGAAAATAAATTAAAAAAATCAAAAAAAAAAGATATTCCAACAGTTTTGACCTCAGTTCATTTGCGAGGCATTCCAACTGATCAGGACAAGTTAATGAATTTGAAAAAAAAGTATAATTTTAAAATTATTGAGGATGCTTCACATTCTTTGGGGGCAGAATTTAAAAGTGAAAAAGTAGGAAGTTGTAGATGGTCTGATATGACTATATTAAGTTTTCACCCTTCTAAAAGCATCACTACAGCAGAGGGTGGAATGATATTGACTAATAACTTAAATTATTATCATAAGTTAAGTTTATTAAGAAATAATGGAATAAAAAAAAATAAAAATTCTCCATGGAACTATAGGTACGACTCCATAGGGTACAATTTTTGGATGAACGAATTCCAAGCAGCATTAGGAATTTCTCAGCTCAAAAAATTAGATAGATTAATTAAAATGAGAAAAAATAAAGCTGATTATTATGATGAGCAATTGAAAAATACAGACTTTTATGTGAATTCTAAATATTTGAATAAAAAAAATTCTTATCACTTGTACGTTATAAAGTGTAAGAACAAGATAATAAAAAATAAAATGATGAAGTATTTATTTAAAAAAGGCATCGAAACAGCAACTCACTATACGGCATTAAATCTACAACCTTTTTTTTTAAAACATAAATTTAAAAACCAAAAATTAAAGAATGCAGAAGAATATACAAATTCTCACTTATCAATACCTATTTACCCAGATATAACAAAAAAAAAACAAGATTATATTATTAATTGTATTTTAAATTTTAAATGAAAAAAAAAAAAACACTTATAATTTCAGCGCACCCAGATGACGAAACGTTGGGTTGTGGTGGATATATAATAAAATTTTCAAAATCTGAGAATATTTACAACTTATTTATTTCAGATGGAGTTTCATCAAGAAATCTTAAAGAAGGTAAAATAAAAAAAGAAATAGAACTAAGAAAAAAAAATTCAATAAAAGCCATGAAAATTTTGGGTATTAAAAACTCCTCTTATTTGGAATTCCCAGATAATCAATTAGACACAGTGCCCTTTTTAGAAATTGTAAAAAAAATAGAAAATAAAATTTTTGAAATAAAGCCTGAAAGAATTTTAACACATAGTAATTTAGATTTAAATATTGATCATAGAATTGTTTCACAGGCTGTTATTACAGCAACTAGACCCATTAAAAAAAATCCTGTTCAAGAAATATTATTTTATGAAGTTTTATCGAGCTCTGAATGGAATTTTGGAAATAAAAGATTTATTCCAAATTATTATATAGATGTATCAAAACAAGTTAAAAAGAAATTTAGAGCTTTTAAATGTTACAGACAGGAAATTGAGGCATTCCCACATCCAAGATCTATAGCTGGAATAGAAACTTTGATGAAATATAGAGGAATGGAATCTGGTTTGAAATTTGCAGAAGCTTTCTACTTGGTAAGATTAATTATTAAATGATAGCATTTTGTATTGATGCTAGTTTAGATACAGGATTTGGTCATTTTAAAAGATGTTTAAGCATTGCAAATTTATATATTCAAAATGATAAAAAATGCATTTTTATAATCTTAAATAAAAAAGATTCTCTTAAATTACCCAAAATAAAAAATTGTAAAATAATTTATTTAAATTCAATAAAAAATGAGGATAAAATTAAAGAAATTAAAGTTATTTTAAAAAAACAAAAAATATCACAAATAGTCTTTGATACGTACCAATTAAAAAAAGAGATAGTTTCAGAATTTAAAAATTATTATACCATTTGTTTTAACGATTTTTTTAACAAAAATTTTAATGCAGACATTAATATTAACCCAAGCTTAGTAAGTGAAAAATACCAAAAATTTAAAAAAAATTTCTATGTTGGAAGTCAATTTAGTTGTATTGATGATGACTATCTAAAATATAGAACTTTTATATTAAATAAATTTGATAAAAAATATAAAACTAAAAAAAAAGATAAAAAAGTATTGATTTATATAGGAACTTTTTCTAGTTCCACAAATATATATTTAAAGATTTTTACAATATTGTCAGATAATAAATTCAATAAATTTCAATTTATTTTTGTCTTAGGTTCAAATAAATTAAAAAATAATTTTTTACAAAAAATTAAATCCAAAAAAAAAACTAATATGAAATTTTATGGTTATGTAAAAAAATTAAGTAAAATTTTGAGAAATTGTAACTTTGCCATCACTGGTTCAGGATTAATTAATCACGAGAAACTATCTTTGGGCATACCTTCAATCTCAATAATTTTAGCAGCTAATCAAATGCATTCAGTTAAATTTTTTAAAGAAAAAAATTTTATAAGAATATTTGAATTAAAAAAATTTTTAAAAATTAACAAAACAAAGTTATTTAAAATTATTGATCAACAAAAAGGATATTTCTACCAAAGAATGGAATTAAGTGATGCACTTGGTTCAAGAAGAGTTTATCGATTAATTAATAATAAAAAGGATTTAAATTTAACTTTTAGAAAGGCCAATCTTGGAGATATATTATTATATTATAAATGGGCCAATAATCATTTAGTTAGAAAAAATTCACTAACTAAAAAAAATATTTCTTTTGAAACACATCAAAAATGGTTTAAAAAAAAATTATCGCAAAAAATGAATTTACTGTTCGTATGTGTAGATGAAAATAATTTGCCTTTAGGTCAAATTAGATATGATTATTCAAGAACTGACAATAGATATCATATTGATATTAGTGTTGATGAGGTTTTCAGATTTCAGGGGTTAGGTAATGAAATTTTAAAAAAAACTCTAGAGTTAATCAAGTCAAAGCAAAACATTACAAACAATTTATATTCTAAAGTTTTATCAAGCAATATAAGTAGCCAAAAAATATTTATAAAGAATAATTTTAAGATAATTAAAAAAAATGATTCTTTTATTTTATTTAAATATATGAATTTATATAAATATGAAAATAGTTAGTGCGCACCAACCTGCCTTTCTTCCGTGGTTAGGTTATATAGAAAAAATTGGTTTGAGCGATCAGTTTATTCTTATGAATTTAGCAAAATTTCGAAAAAGAGCTTTCATGCATAGAAATAAAATTGAAATAAATCAAAAACCACACTATCTGGGTTTTCACTTAGAAAAAAATGCAGATTACTTAAATTGTAACGAAGTTTATATAAATAAAAATTTTCCGAAAGATTTATCAAATATTTCAGAAAAAATAAAAAATACTTATAAAAAATCTAAATTTTACGAAGATATAGAATTTTTTTGCAAAGAATGTTTTGTTGACGAAATAAATAATAAAAACTTAGTAGAAATTTGCTCAAAACAAATATTGTTTTTTGTTAAAGTTTTTGAATTTAATACGGAGATAGAATTAGAGTCGGATCTTATTGGTTTAAAAGATTTGGAAAAATTAAGCGCTTCAGAAAGACTTTTGTCACATGCAAAGATTTTGAATGCAGACATTTATGTCACTGGTATCAATTCACAAAATTATTTAGATAAAAATATTTTTGAAAATAATAATATCATTAACTATGTTCAAGAATTCAATTATGAGCCTTACTTTAAAAGTCAAAATTGTAATGATTGTTTAAGTATAGTCCACCAAATTTCACAAATAGGAATAGTTAGACTAAAACAATTAATTTGGGATAATATTACAAAAAAAAAAGAAGATATTAAAAATGAAGTTTCAAAAAAAAATTAAAGTCACTAAGAAAATTTCAATCTCTGAAAAAGATAGAACTTTCATTATTGCTGAGGTAGGCTCAAACCATAATCAATCATTAACTTTAGCAAAAAAACATATCATCCAAGCTAAAAATGCAGGTGCTGATGCAGTTAAATTTCAATCTTTAAATCTAGAAGAAACTATCCATCGTGATTCAATAAATATTAAAACAAAAAAACTTTATGACAAAATTTCTTTTAATGAAAATTGGTATTCTCAACTTTCAAAATTTTGTAAAAAAAAAGATATAATTTTTTTTTCAACACCAACCTACAAAAGATCAATTCAAATTTTAAAAAAAATTAATACACCAATTTATAAAATAGCATCAACAAATTTTGGGTTTAACCCAAAAAGAGATCTTGAAATTATCAATACAAATAAACCTGTTTTAATATCGCTTGGTTTGTCAACAATTGAAGAAACAGAAAAAAATTTAAGAAAGATTAAAAGTAAGAATAAAAAAATAATTTTACTCCATTGTGTTTCAAGATACCCGACAAAAATTAAAGAAATAAATTTGAGTCAAATAAAACAATTAAAAGAAAAATTTAATTGTCTTGTAGGCTTCTCTGATCATACAATGTCCATTAATATTCCTTCATACGCAGTAGCTTGTGGAGCAAAAGTGATAGAAAAACATTTTACATTATCAAGAAAACTCAAGGGTCCAGACCATTTTTATGCACTAGAGCCCAAGGATTTCAAACAAATGGTAAAAAAAATTAGGGAAACAGAAACTATTTTTAATTTTAAAAATACTAAGAGAAAAAAATTTATTAAAGAAGAAAAATTTTATAGAAAATATTTTACTCAAAAAATTATCGTTACGAAAAATATACAAAAAAATGAGGCTTTAAAAATAGAAAATTTAGATGGCTTGATTTATGAAAAGAACAAAGGTATTGATTGTAAAGAAATCCTAAACCTTAAAGGTTTAATTGCAAAAAAAAATATAAAAAAAAATACTATTTTAGAATGGAAAAGTTTAAAAAAAAAAATTTAAATAAAATTAAAAAAGAATTTTTCTTAAACGGTTTTGTAGTTTTAAAAAATTTTTATTCAAAAAAACAATTAAAGATTCTTTTCAAAAGCATCTACAACATCATGTCAATTGCGATAAAAGAAAATAATATAAAATTATCTCTTAAAGGAAAAACAAAATTAGAGGATAAAATTGACTCGATGTACTTAACACTTAAAAAACAAAATCCTAAACTTAAATCAAACATCTATACTCAGTTAAAAAGTTTAGATAAATTATCTCAATTTTTTTCAAATGATAAAATTATAAGCATTGTTAATTTTATTTTCTCTTCAGACAGTATAATAGATAACACACAAATCAGAATTGACGATATGTCCAATGATAGAATTTTAGATTTTCACCAAGAATTAGGACAAAAATCATTGATGAATATCACAGTTTGGTCACCCTTAAAAAAGTTAGTAAAACTAAGCTCGGGAGGAATAAAAGTTTCACCAAAAAGTCATAAACTAAGATTTATAGATCACAGTGTAACGGGAAAAAATAAAAATATTTATCTAAATATAAATAAAAAAACTATTCTCGAAAAAAAAATTAAATTTAAAGTAATTAAAATTGATGAGGGAGATTTATTAATGTTTCATCCACTATTAATACATGGTTCAGTTAAAAACACTTCTAAAAAAATTAGATGGACTGCAATTGCAAGGTATAATTCATTTAAATATTTAAGATCATTTATGGACGGAAAAGAAAGATTTACTCAAGAGAAAGACCAAAATTTATATAAGAAAAATTATAATTCGAAAGATTTTAAATGGATATAAGTATCGATTATGAAATAAGATATATTTCTAAATATGCATATAAAAAATTAAAAAGTCATAAGTTATTAAAATCCTTAGAACCAATATGTGTTCAGAAACTTAGAAATTTTAAAAAAAATAAAAAAAAAATATCAAATTATTTTTCTAAGGCTAAAAAAATTAAAAAAATTATTTTAAGACCATTATTTTTCAATTCAAAAAAAATTTATTTTGATCAGTTAAATAATCTAAAAAAAGATTTTTTAAATGAGGTTAAAATTCCAGATAGAATTAAAATCGAAGAATCGTTACAAATTCCAAATTTTAATTATATTAAATTTGATGAAATTAAAAAAATTATAGATAATTACAAACACTTTGATCTAAATTTTACTTGGTATCAAAATGTAGGAAGCCTAAAACCTTATAAAAAAATTATTAATATTATTGATAAAAAAAAGGGAAACCTTTGCTTTGAAATGCATGATAATTCAGAGGAAACAAATAATATACTTAATTTTTTATCAAAAAAAAAAAATATTAAAATATTAATTCCTTCATTTTCTAGACTAAACTGCTTTAGTTTTCACAATAGAAAGTTTTTTAAAAAAAAAAATGTTTTTTTTTTAACCAGTGCAGCGTACTCATATAGTATCTGGTATAAAATTTTGAGATTAGAATTTAAAAAAAACAAAATTTTGTTTGGAACAGACCATCCTTTTAATAATTTAAAATCTTTAAAAATGTATAATTATTTTAAAAATAAATAAATGTTTAAAAAATCTTACATTGTAATAAAAAATATTAATAAAATTTATAACATTAATAAAAATAAGAAATTCAATTATCAAAAAGTTTTATGGAATTCAAAAAAATCAATGATTGGGAGATATTGGTTATTAAAATTTTTAATAAGAAATAGATCATTTAACAATTGGCTTGATGTAGGCTGTGGGACAGGAGACATTTTTAAATTTTTAAAAAATAAAAACATAAAGAATAGAGTTGGACTTGAACCAATTAAATATCTTCATCAAATAGCAAAAAAAAAAAACAATGATATGAAAATTTTAAAACAAAATCTTTTAAGTATAAATACACATAATAAATATGATTTAATAAGTTGTATTGGTGTTTTGCAAAATTGTGGATCATCACCATTAGTTTTTCTTAATAAAATTTGCAAATTACTAAAAAAAAATGGTTATCTTTTTTTGACTTCAAAAAATTTAAATTGGTGTAAATTTAAATCAAAAAGTTTTAAAATAGAAAAAAATCATTCATGGTTTGATATAAATGAGGTAAAGTTAATTTTAAAAAAAAATAATTTAAAAATAATTCGATCAAAAGGTTTTTTTCCTGAGAAGAAAAAATTAACAAATTTTGAATTTAGTCATACTTTTTTTATATGGGCAAAAAAAAATTAACTATTAAGAATAGTATTTGTATTATTCCGGCAAGAGGTGGCAGTAAAAGAATTAAGATGAAAAATATAAAAAATTTTTTTGGTAAGCCTATAGTATATTATCCTATAATGGAGGCAAAGAAATCCAACTTATTTGAAAATATTTTTGTTTCCACAGATAGTGAGTTGATTTCTGGAAAGGTAAAGAAACTTGGCGCAAAAGTACCTTTCTTGAGAGAAAAGAATATTTCTGATGATAAAACTGGTACTGAAAAAGTAATAAAAGAGTTTTTAAAAAAAATTCAAAATTCTAAAATTAAATACGTGTTTTGTATATATCCAGCTTCTCCATTATTAAAAAGCCAGGATTTAAAAAAAGCACACCAAATTTTTATAAAAAAGAGATTAGATTATTTAGTGTCAATAGCCAAATTCCAATCAAATCCTGAAAGGTCATTAATAATAAAAAATAATTTACTAAGATTTAAATATCCTAAAAATGCAAAAAAAAATTCCCAAGACTTTGAAGATCAATACTATGATACAGGTAATTTCTATATTTATACAAAAAAATTTCTACTAGATAGAAGTAAAAAAAAAATTAGAAAAGGTTTTTATATTCTAGAGCAAATTAGAGCTTTAGATATTAATTATATTGAAGATTTCAAAAATGCTCAAAAAATTTTCAAATTATTCAAATGAGAACTGAGTTAAGATTCACAAGTTTAAACAAATCTAACTTAAAAAATAAATCAGAATATTTATATCCTTGGTTAGATATAAATAAAAAATCAAAAATATTAAAAGATAATATTTTTTATCATTGGGATAATAAAAAAAAGTTAAAAAGGGATAGTAAAAAGTTAACATATTATTACGAAAAATTAATTAAAAATTTAACAAATAAACTTAATAAATATCATAAAATAAACCTACCACTCAGATCTTGGAGAATAATACTTGGCCCATGGCTCTGGTGGTTTTTAGAGTCAACTTTTGAAAGGTATCAAGCACTAGATACATATTTAAAAAAAAATGTTAATAAAAAATATTATTCTTATTTTGATAATATTAATAAAAATCTTTTTCCTAAAAGCGTAGAAAATATGTCAAATTACTATTTTAGTGAAACTTGGAACAATCAAATTTTTTTAAAGATTATTGATTATTTTTTTTCCGAAAAAATTAAGATTATCTCAAAAAAAAATCAAAATCCTAAAATACAAAAATTTATAAATAGACAGGATAAAATTTATAAAAATATAAAATTTCCAAAAAAAAATATCATAAGTAAATTTTTAAAAAATCAAAAGTATTTAATATCAAGAGGAACTTTTAACTTTATTGAAATTCTAAAAATGAATTATGAATTTGGATTTATTCAAAATACCATGATACCAAAAAAATTTGATTTAAAAAAAAAAATTGATCATAATTTAAGATATAAATTATTTTTAAATAATAAAAAAAAGACTAGAGATAATTTTGAAAAATTTATCTTAAAAATTATTGGTGAAGAAATACCAACTACTTTTTTAGAAAATTTTAAATATTTGTATAATTTAGTAGATCAATTTAACTTACCAAAAAAACCCTCAATAATATTTGATACCACCCATTTGTATTTTTTTACACTTATGATGATTTATACTGCGAAAAAAATACATGAGAATAAAACTAGATTATATTATTTCCAACATGGCACTGAATTAGGAATGTCACAATATAATTGGAATGAAGATCATGAAATATTAATCTCAGATAAATATTTTACCTGGGGCTGGAAACATCTTAATAATAAAGTAATTCCATATAAGATTAATTATAATTTGAATTCATATAAAAAAATTAATTTTCAAAATAATAAAAAAATATTATTTATAATGAGAACTTCACAAATTTTTTTTAGGTCAGGTTCTTCATTGATTGGTTATAAAGATTGGAAAAATTATCTTACTGATACACTTAATTTCCCAAAATTCTTAAAAAAGGAAAATTTAAAAAACTTAATTGTCAGATTCAGTAATAATAATAAAAATGGGACTTGGGGAGAGCATTTAGAGTGGAAAAAAAAATGGAAAAACATAGATTACGACTTTCGCTCAGTGCCAATTATTGATCAAATCAAGAAGTCGAAAATAGTAATATGTTCTTATAATAGCACTTTATTTTTGGAATGTATGGCTAGTAATTTACCAGTCTTAATGTTTATGCCTAAAAGAAGTTATGAATTAAGACAATCAGCAAAAAAAAATTTTAAAACACTTTACAAAAACAAAATTGTTTTTGATAAAATTGAAGATTTGGCAAAAAAACTTAATAGCGTAAATAATAATATAGAGGACTGGTGGTTTTCTAAAGAGATACAGTTGATAAGAAAGAATTTTTGTTCTAATTATGCAACAACTAATTTGGATAATAGGAAATTATTTAAGATAATAAATTAAGAATAATGTTAAAAAGTTTATATAACTTAATTTTTTGTAAAATATTAGACTTATACTTTAATATTTTTGAACGTAATCTATTAACTTATTTAAGAAAAAAATCGTTAAAAAGAAAACAGAATGATCTAGTAAGTGTATGCATTCCAACTCATAACAGATCTAAAATATTACTTGATCGTGCATTACCCTCAGTATTAAGACAATCACATAAAAATTTAGAAATCATAATAGTAGGTGATTGTTGTACAGATGATACGGAAGAAAAATTGAAAAAAATATCTGATGATAGAGTTCAGTTTTATAATTTAAAATATAAAAAAAATAACGTTTTTAGGAGAAAAGACGTACTATGGTTTTCAGGTGCTGTAAAAGCAAGAAACTTTGCATTTGAAAAGTCAAAAGGAAATTGGATAGCTATCTTAGATGATGATGAAATTTGGACTGATGATCACGTTGAAAAATTATTAAATTTTTGTGTAAATAATAACTTTGAGTTTGCCTCAGGATTTGTGGAGGTGCCAGGTAGAAAGCCTAATCCTCCAAAATTGATTAGTGATTATTTTAAAAATTCTAAATTATTAAATAAGTTTAAAATTAATCCTTTTTTAGGAGGCCATTCAAGTTTTTTTTTCATAAGTTATTTAAAAAAATTTAAATACAATGAAAATTGCTGGAGAAGAAAACATAATAGAGTTCACGATATAGACCTGGCTTTAAGATTTTTAAATTCTGGAGTTAGGATTGGATATTTGAAGGATAAAGTTGGAATTAATTTTCCAAGACCAGGAGAAAAATATATTGGTTATAAAGCTGCAAAAGAACATGGTTACTTTGAAGCTGAATAATTAAAAAATATAAGTATGAAAAATTTATAATTTTAGTTTAGAAAATAGATGAATAAAATAGCTATTATTGGTTTTGGGAGAATAGGATCAGTTTTAGGAGCATACCTATCTAATTTTAAGCAAAATTTAGTATATGGTATTGATATTAATAAAAATCTTATTAATTCTTTTTATTCTCAAAAGGAAATTTTTAACGAACCTGGTATTTTTAAATTAATTAAAAAAAGTTTAATTAATAAAAAATTGATTTTATCTAATGATTTAAGAAATATTCAAAAGTGTAATTATATATTAATTTGTGTTGGAACACCGTTAAAAAAAAATTCAAAATCTGTAGATAATGGATATTTGAAAAAGTGTATATCACAAATAGAAAAATATTTAAATTCAAGGAAAACAGTAATTTTAAAAAGTAGCGTGGTACCAGGCACAACCTCATCATTATTCAAAAAAATTTATAAGAAAAAAAAATTTAAATTTGCATATTGTCCAGAAAGGCTAGCTGAGGGGACGGCCCTAAATGACATTAAAAATAATAAACTTTTAATAAGTGGATATGATAAAAATTCTTTAGATAAAATAAGTAATTTTTGGTCATCAGTTAAAATAAAAACATTAAAATTACAAACGCCTGAAGAAGCTGAAATCACGAAGTTAGCAACTAATTCCTGGATTGACTTGAATATTGCTTTTGCAAACGAAATTGCGAGAACAATAGATCACCTTAAATTTGATGTAGATATTATGAATGTAATTAAAGCTGCAAATACATTAAAAAAAGGAAGCTCATTTATTAATATTTTGCTGCCATCTTTAGGAGTTGGTGGCTATTGTCTTACTAAAGATCCAATTTTTTTAAATAGAGAAAAATCAAAAAAAGAAAAATATTCATTAATTTTAGAAGCGAGGAAAATTAATAATGATATGCCAGAATATTGTGCAAGACGTATTTTGAACGTAATTTCTAAAAGAAAAATAAAAAATCAAAAAATGTTGATATTAGGAGCTACTTATAAAGGTAATACTGACGATATTAGAGAGACACCAGTTTTTAAATTCATAAAAGTGCTAAAAAAAAATAAATTTAAAAATATATTTATATATGATGAATATATTAAATTAAATGATCGAAAATTATTTGATTGCAGTTTTTCTGATAATTTAAAATTTTCATTAAGAAATTCCAATATTTTAGTTATAGCTGCTAATCATGATTATATAAATAGATCGACTCCAGAGATTATAGAGAAATATTTTAAAAAAAATGGAATAGTATTTGATGGAAGGAGATATTTTTCAGATAAAGATAAATCTAAAATAAAAAATAATAAATTTAATTATATTGGAATTGGAAGGTCATAATGAAAAATGTTCTTATTACTGGAGCAGGAGGTTTTATTGGCTCTAATTTAGTAAAAAGATTGATTAAAACAAAACGACATAAGGTTTTTTGTATAGATATCAAAAATAAAAAGGAAAGTATAATTTTAAAAAAAATAAATTCGGTAAATTTAAAATATTATAAAAAAAATTTTTTAAAAATAAGAAATTTTGATTTTTTGCCAAAAAAAATTGATGTTATTTATCATTGTGCTTCAATTGTAGGAGTTTCCAAATATATGACTAACACAATTGAATTAATTGAAAATAATTTCTATGGAGCAAAAAAAGCTATACAAATTGCATTAAGTAAAAATTCAAAAATAATTTTTTTTAGTACAAGTGAAATATACGGAAAAAATAATAAATTTCCATGGAATGAAAATTCTGATCGAGTTTTGGGAGATCCATCAATTTTAAGATGGTCATATTCAACTAGCAAATCATTGATGGAACATTATTTTTTTGCAAATGGAAAAGAAAAAAAATTAAAATTTTCAATTATAAGACCTTTTAATGTTTATGGTCCAGGGCAAAACCCAATATTTGTAGTTTCAAATACTTTGAATAAAATAATGAAAGGTGAGATGCCAGAAATTTATGATGCGGGCCATCAAAGCAGGTGTTTCACTTATGTAGATGATATAGTGTCAGCTGCTATTAAAATTTCTAACAGCAATAAAACAAACGGCAAAGCTTATAATGTTGCCAGAAATAAATCATATTCAATTAAGAATACTATAAATATTTGTAAAAAGTTATTAAACTCCAATGTTAATTTAAAAAAAGTAAATACAAAATTTAAATATGGAAAATTATATCAAGATGTTTACAAAAGAGATCCAAGTGTTAAAAGATTAAAAGTAGATTTAAATTGGTTACCTTTGATTGATTTAAAAGATGGTCTTAAAATGACTATAAAGTGGATTAAAAAAAACCCAGAATATCTAAAATAGTTGAGATGAAAATTTTTACTGGATCACCCTCTATACCTAAAAAAAAAAGATTTAACTTTTATTTGGATAAAGCGAAAAATAAAAAATGGTTAACTTCAAATGGAATATTATTAAGGTTATTAAAAAAAAGAATTGAAAAAAGATTAAAAACAAAAAATATAGTATTTGTCACTAGCGGCACAGTAGGACTAATATTAGCATTACGAGTTTTAGGAGTTAAAAGAAATGTCGTTACAACGCCATTTACCTTTGTTGCAACCGCTAATGCTGCTAAGTTTTTGAGTTTGAATGTTAAGTTTTCAGATATTACAAAATCGAATTTAAATCTTGATTATAATAAAATAAATTTTAATAAATTAACAAAAAAAGATGCAATTATACCCGTTCACTCTTTTGGTATCCCAGTAGATATAAGAAAATTTGATAAAAAGGGGAAAAAAACAAATATAATTTATGATGCAGCACACTGTTTTGATATTAAATTTCAAAAAAAATCAATACTAAATTATGGAGATGCATCTGTATTAAGTTTGCAAGCTACAAAAGTATTTAATACATGTGAGGGAGGTATAGTGGTCTTTAAAAAAAGGGAAAATTATCTTAAAGCTCAAAAATATATAAATTTTGGTGAATATAATGAAAATAAAACAACTGTATCTTCCTATTTAAAAGGTAAAGGTGTTAATTTTAAGATGAACGAATTACAAGCGGCATGGGGATTATCTTTACTAGAAGAATTTGATGAAATAAAAAAAAAGAGAAAAAAAATATTTAATTTTTATTTAAATAAATTAAACCAAACATTAATAATTCCCACAAGGAAACTCAAAAGTAATAATTTTTGCTATTTTCCAGTTATTTTTAAAAGTGAAAAGGCAGTAAATCAAGCGATAAAAAAACTCAACATGATAAATGTTTTTCCAAAAAAATACTTTTATCCTTCGCTTAATACACTTGCCATTTATAAAGGAAAAAAATTTCCAGTTTCAGAGGATATAGCAAAAAAAATTTTATGTTTACCTATCTATGAAAAAATTGCCAAAAAAACACTTGAAAAAATTGTAAAAAGTTTAAATAAATTTAATTAAGATCTATCACCAACAGAGTAATAATTCTTAGACCAAGTATATTTTTTTTTTATTTTTAATTTTTTTAAATTATTATTATATGAATGTATTTTTTTAATCATTTCAATACATTGTAAAAAAGAACATTTATGTGCCTTTTTTAAAATGTCATTTAATTTGTCTTTTTTATTTATTTTAAATTTTTTAACATTCAAAATTTTACCATAATCTATTTTATTTGACATTAAATGAGCCACACATCCAAAGAATTTGTCATTATTTTTTATTGCCATTGAAACAGATGCTGTTCCCCTATATTTGGGTGGACCTGGATGAAAATTTATTGCAAATTTTTTTATCTTTCTTAAAAAACTTTTTTTTAAAATAATGTAATTCCTAAAGCTATAAACAATATCAAAATTTTTATTAAATCTTTTAGGTAGTTTGTCACCAATTTTTCTACTTTTAACAAATATTGTATTTTTATATTTTTTTTTTAATTCTAAAAATATTTTTTTTGAATATATATCTTTACTTCTTCCTAAAAAAAGAACTTTCATGTTGTAATTATTAGTGTAGAAATTCCTAAAATGGAATTTAAATTTAAAAATACTTTTATTAATTACAAAAATTTAATATATTATTCCTTTTTGGAAAAAATACATTACAATTTAAAGAAAAAAAAAATTTATAATAATATAAATCCCAAGGTTACGGTTTATACTCCTACAAAAAATAGAGTAAATTTACTGTTAAATAGGTCAGTAAAAAGTGTTTTAGGTCAAACTTATAAAAATTTTGAATATTTGGTCATAGGCGATTATTGTACGGACGCAACAGAAAAAGAAATTAAACAAATTAAAGATATTAGAATTAAGTTTTATGATTTAAGAGATGAAAAAATTCATTATGAAAAATTAACTGATTTAAAAAAAATTTGGTGTAGAGGCGGTGCTGTTCCATCAAATTTTGCCCTTAAGATATCTAATGGTGAGTGGATAGCCAGATGTGATGACGATGAGGAGTGGACACCTGAATTTTTAGAAAAAAGTATAAACTATGCTTTAGAACATAATTTAGAATTTGTATCTTCAGACTCTATTTATTCTGAGGCTTATATAAAAAAAAACGGAGTTGAAAATCTTAATCCACGTGAATTATATTCAGATTATTTTCAAACTTTGAATTTTAAAAAAAGTAATAAAAATTCATTTGTTGGCGCACCTTCAACATGGGTAATGAGATCATATTTGAAATTATTTAGATTTAATGAAGACTCTTGGCGAAAAAAATGGAATCAAGTTAATGATATAGATTTTTTATATAGACTGGCATATTGCGGAGTAAAATGTGGCTATTTAGATCAAAAATTAGTGTATCAAATTCCAAGAAATGATAATGCCGATATTGGCTGGAAGGCTGCAATGAATGACTATAATCAATTTATTGAAAATTAAAAAAGAAATAAAATATTTGATATGATTTCCAATGCTATTATTCTTGCAGGTGGAAAAGGTACCAGAATAGGACCAGGATCGTTATCAACCTCAAAACATTTAATTCAAGTATATGATAAACCAATAATCTTTTTTACAATTAGTTTTCTATTAAAAATTGGTGTCACAAATTTAATTATAATTGTAAATCCAGATGATAAGAAATCATATATTAAATTATTAGGAAATGGGAAGTCATTTGGAATAAAAATAAAATATATAAAACAAAAAAAACCAAATGGAATACCAGAGGCATTTAAGATTTCTTCAAAGCTTATTTACAACAAAAATGTTCTCCTTATATTAGGCGATAATTTTTTATATCCCAAAAATAATAATTTGATTGCTTTAAAAAGAAAGATTAATAATTTCAAAAATGGCTCAACTATTTTTACAGTCAAGGTAAAAGATGTGTCAAGTTATGGAGCAATTAGAATAAAAAAACAAAAAATTACAATTAAAGAAAAACCAAATAATTCTTTTGCAAAAAATGCAATTATTGGATTGTATTTATTTGATAAAAATGTGACCAAATACTCTAAGAAATTAAAAAGATCTAAAAGAGGAGAATTTGAAATAACTGACTTATTAGA
>MDTG01331240.1_pt1 | contig 31306 bp, 29 predicted proteins | sample 811421 | NCBI WGS metagenome assembly MDTG01 (sample SAMN05326645, study PRJNA326480) | marine metagenome | isolation source: seawater | place: Pacific Ocean: South East | collected 2011
GCCCGAATATCAAAAATATTTGAATGAATTAAAAATTGATATAAAAAAAAGAGGGTTAAATAATAAGATTAAATTTTTAGGTTTTAGAGAAGATATTGTATCAATTTTAGATAAATCTAATTTCTTTATACATACACCATTATCACCCGACCCACTTCCCACAGTTATTTTTGAAGCAATAAGTTTTAAAACACCCGTAATTACAAACAACCTAGGAGGAGCTTATGAAATTCTTAATAATGGAAGTAATGGATTAATAATTAAAAACGATTTTGTTGAAGAATCCGTTGAAAAGATATTTTTATATATGTCCAATAAAAAACAACAGAATAAAAATGTTGAGCAAGCTTTTAATTATGTTTGTAATAATTTTTCACAAGAACAATTCAAAAGAAATATATTAAATTCGATTGGATAAAAAACTAAAAATTGCAATCATAGGCTCACGGGGTTATCCTTATGTTTATTCTGGATATGAAACTCTAGTTAAAGAACTTTCTGAAAGATTAGTTAAAAAAGATCATAAAGTTAGAGTTTATTGTCATAGTTCACTGTATAAAAAAAAACCTAAAAGCGTTAATGGTGTTGAATTAGTTTACACACCATCAATTAATTCTAAATTTTTTTCACAATTATATAATTCATTTTTCTCGTTTATACATGTTTGTTTTTCAAAAATAGATGTTGTATTAGTTGTTAATTCAGCAAATGGTCCTTTCGGATTAATCACCAAATCATTTCGAGTGCCAACTGCTATAAATGTTGATGGCCTTGAATGGTCAAGGCCAAAGTGGAAAGGTTTAGGATCAATTTATTTTAAATGGGCTTCCAAAATGGCTACTATTTTTTATGACCAAATAATTAATGATTCTGATGAAATGAGAAAAGTTTATTTAAATCTTTTTAAAAGAGATTCTAAAGTTATTGCATATGGGGCTAATTGTAGAAAATCAAAAAATAGAGACTTAATAAACAAATGGAATTTAAGACAAAGAGAATATTTCTTAGTTATTGGAAGGTTAATTCCTGATAACAATGCCAATTTAATTATTAATGGATTTTTAAAATCCAATTCAGCAAAGAAATTAGTTATTGTAGGAGATGTTCCATATAAAGATTATTATGCTTCAAATTTGAAAAAAATAGAAGATGAAAGATTAGTTTTTACCGGATATGTAAAAGATCAAAATTTATTAACTGAATTATATCACAACTGTTATGTTTATGTCCATGGACATGAGTTCGGTGGAACAAATCCCACTATGATTAAGGCTATGGCTTATGGTTGTGCTATTTTGGCTTTAGACACAGTATTTAGTCGAGAAATGCTTCAAAATGGTAAGTTTGGGATTTTTTTTAAAAAAGAACTTTTTTCAATAACTAAACAGATTGATTATTGTGAAAAAGAAAATACTTTAATGTCTAAACTTAGACAGGAATCTGTAAATGGGATTACAGAAAAATATAATTGGGATTTTGTTACTAAAGAGTATTTAAAGGTTTTCAAAACCTTAGTTAGTAAAAGGGATTAGGTAGGCTAATTTTAAGGTTATATGAAAATTATTCACATCGTTTCCTGGATAATAGTATTCATTAGCCGTATCATCTAAATCCCACTGATAATTTAAACTTCTAGAATACATAAGATTAGAGGAAAACCAAAATTGTTTATATTTTTTAGAAAAATCAAGGTTTAGATTAAAATCTTTCCAATATCTCCTTGGATCATTAGCCGATGCAAAAGCCTCATGATAAAAATCATTGTCTTGATCTATAATTTCAAACGCTATTCCAAATTTTTCTTTATTTCTAATTCGATTTAATGCAAAGTAATGCGAATTACTTCCAGGACCTATTCCAGCTCCTAAAACTTCTCCCTCATTAGTATATCCATCATAAGTCCAACCATGCATGTACCACGAACCTGCATTTCTTAACAATCTTGAAGCAGTTTGCTCCATTTGCGTCCACTCCCAAGAAAATAAAAAATTATCATTATTGATTTTAAAAACTTTTTGTAAACCAACTGTAACAGCCCTACTATGGTCAGAATCTAATAATAAATCTCTTAAATTTTGTTTTGAATCATTGTGATGATAGTCCACATAAACCTCTGCTTTAGAATCTTTCCACATCCATCTTAAAAAAACTCCAGCAGCTTGATTAGTTTGCGCTTCATAATTTTCATACTTATCATTTTTTCTAAATAAGTTTCTAAAAGCTGGAAACCATGTTGGATTTCCATCCATCCACCAATATTTACCTCTTACTAATGCAGAGTACATTTGTACCCACCTTATAAAACCTAAAGAAAGTCCAGAAATCCATTTTGGAGAATAGGTGATAGTATAACCCTGCAAATATCTCCAGTCATCTGTATGCCCCAACTGATTAATTTTTGGAAAATAAATATTTGTTCCAGCATACTGAAAATCAGAATTTGCAGGTAAATATCCTGAAGATTCTAATCTACCGGAAATTACTTGCCACTCAAAGTTTCCGATTTTAGTTTTTAGTGGTTTGGTTGTATTGAAAGTAATGTGTTTAAATCCTTTAGCATGATTACTCATCATGATACTGTTTCTGATGGATGGTCCCCACCAAATATTTTCATTAGAAAATCCTAAGCTTAAGCCTTTATAATTTAATCTAATACTAGATTGTCCTATTAATGTTTTATTAATACTTTTCTCTCCAAATCTTTCAGGCATATCAATTCGATTCCAGAGCTCGTATCTTTTTTTCCAGATAATTGGAAAATGACCATTAGGTCCTTCTCCAAACCCCTCAAAATCTTTATTTTCAGAAAATAAATGTTCGGGTTTTAGCTGAATAGATAATGGCCCCATTTCTACGTATATCCCTCCGCTCAATATTTGTTGATAACCACGATTAGGAACCATACTTCCGTTATTTCTGTTGTATGGGTGATGACTATTAAACTCAATATTAAAATCTATTGGAAGGATTTTTATTTTTCCTTTCTTTTTAAAAAAAGTTAAAACAGTTGGAGAGTATTCTTCAGTATTAAAAACTTTATTATCAATCATTAAACCATTTGTTCCGATATCTAAAGGTTTTAGGGTAAATGAAATATTACTTTCAAAATTTCCCATAATTTGAGAGGTTCTTAAATAATTTGTTAAATACGATTCATTAAGATTGATTGTCTGAGAATTCGATATAAAAAATGTGAAAAATAAAAATAAGAAGAAGCTGTATTTCATCATTTATAAGAAAGTACTCTAACCTTTAAATTATCTAATGACCAACTTTCATCACATTTAGATTGAACAACCCCGTCTTTATCTATTGCATTGGGCTGATATAGTTCATCATAAAATCTGATGACGACTGCATTTCCTGAATGTCTAAATCCTTTTTCAATTTTATATAAGGTTGTGTTACCCCCAAAAAATGAGTTTTTACAAATTTTTTCAAGATCAACTACACTGTTTCCAGTTTTTGGATTATTCTCAAAAGGATAGTCTTCAGGGTAGGACTGTCTTAAGCAATAATTTGAAAAACAAGGACTGTTTGAAAATGTGGTAATGAATCTATCAATAGAGTTATCTTTCATTAAGTCCATGTCTGGATCTAATTCCATAATCCATTTATCAGGCTTATCATCGTTAGGAAATCCATTGAAATTACCATCCCAAGTGCCATGAACATATAGATCAAAAGAAATAAAAATATAGTCATGGTCCCCTGTATTTTCTAAGTGTAAGGTAAAACCATCATTATTAAAGTCTCCAAGAACTGTAGAATTATTGAAGGTAGAAGTAGCTGTGCCATCAATTTCAGTTAAGTTTCCACTTTCAAAATCATTATCATAAATAAGCTCATCTCTTGAAAGTTCTGGGTATGAACATGAATTAATTAAATTAAAGAGAATAAAGATTTTAAGTAAATTAATAGAATGGTATTTTTTCACAAGTAATTTTTAGTAATTAATTTATACAAATCTATGACCTTTTTTATTTAGTTCTATTAAGGATAATTTTTTAAAATAGTTAAAGGTAATTTTTAATCCTTTTTTTCTTGATACTTGAGGTTTCCAATTTAAAATTTTCATTGCTTTAGTTATATCAGGCTTTCTTTTATTAGGGTCATTTACAGGTAGAGGTTTAAAAACTATTTTATTATTAAATCCGCCCATTGCTATAATTTCTTTTGCAAAATCAATTAATGTTATTTCTTCAGGATTTCCTAAGTTCATAGGTTTAGTGTAATCTGAATGTAAGAGCATATAAATTCCTTTGACCATATCATCAATGAAACAAAATGATCTTGTTTGGAATCCGTCTCCAAATACAGTTAAGCTTTCTCTTCTTAAAACTTGCCCCATGAAGGCAGGGATTGCTCTCCCATCATTAACTCTCATTCTTGAGCCATAAGTATTAAATATTCTTGCTATTCTAATATCTAATCCGTGAAATGTGTGATATGCAGTTGTTATGGCTTCTTGAAAACGTTTTGCCTCATCATATACACCTCTAGGTCCAACAGGATCTACATTACCTAAGTATTCTTCAGGCTGTGGGTGTACTTGAGGATCACCATAAACTTCTGAAGTTGAGGCAATTAAAATACGAGCATTATTTTTTAAGGCTACTTTTAAAACGTTTTCAGTTCCTAATGACCCAACTCTAAGGGTTTCTAAAGGAATTTTTAAATAATCAATTGGGCTTGCTGGAGATGCAAAATGCAGTATATAGTCTATAGAATCCTCAATGTTTAAATTATTAGTGATGTCAATTTCTCTAAATTCAAAATCTGTGTTAGACTTAAGGTGGTAAACATTCTTTAAATTACCAGTTATTAGATTATCTATACCTATCACTTTATATTTTTTTTTGGAAAGGAAATAATCACATAAATGTGATCCTATAAAACCAGCGGCACCAGTAATTAAAACTTTTTTTTTCATTTAAATATAAAACAACATAAAAATATGATTTTTATATTATAAAAAAATCAAGTACTTTTGTTACTTATTATATGTTAGAATCACTGATTACATCTAAAACTAGAATAAGACTTCTAATAAAATTTTTTTTAAATATTGCTAATAAAGGTTATTTAAACAGTCTTGCTAATGAATTTGGAGAATCAACTAATTCAGTTAGAAAAGAATTAAATAACTTGTCATCTGCAGGCTATTTAGATAAGCACAGTGAAAACAATAAGGTTATTTATAAGGCCAACACTTCTCATCCTTTATTTAAAATTATTCAAAAAATAGTTCAAAAGCACTTGGGTATTGAAGAAATTTTAGAAACAGTCTATAATAGAATTGGAGATGTCAAAAAAATTATGATTCTTGGTGACTATGCTAAAGGAATTGATAGTGGACTAATAGAAATTTTAATTGTTGGAAATAATATAAATAAAGATTATTTAGATGAAATATCTCCAAAAATTGAAAAAAAAATAAAAAGAAAGGTTAATTTCTTTGTTTCAAATAAGTCTTTAAAACAAAAGTCATTAACTATTTTTGAAGTTTAGAATATTTTTTTAAAATTTTTTAAAAAACTGTGATTCCATTAGCGAAGCTATGATTAAAATTAATTAATATTTAAATGAAAAAATATAAAGTAGGTATTATTGGAAATGGTTTTGTCGGTGAAGCTATTTCATTTGCTTTTTCCTCCGTTTCACACATGTTCGTATACGATACTGACCCTTCTAGGAGCTTGGATGATCTAGAGTCAGTACACAATTGTGATTTTATTTTTGTTTGCGTTCCAACACCAATGTTCGAAGATGGATCTCAAGATTTATCTTATGTTGAAAGTGTATTTGAAAAGGCTAATAATAAACCAATCTACATATTGAAATCTACTGTTTTACCAGGAACAACAGACAGTTTGTCTAAAAAATATTCAAACTTTAAAATTATTTTTTCCCCTGAATTTTTGACCGAAAGAACAGCAAAATTAGACATACTTACTCAATCTAGAATTATTTTAGGTGGGGAGTTGTCGCTAACAGAAAAAGCAAAAAAATTATTTAATCAAAGATTTAAAATTAAAAATATTATTCAAACAAATTCAAAAACAGCAGAGCTTACAAAATACATGAACAACACTTTTTTTGCTACCAAAGTCAGCATCATGAATGAGTTTAAACTGATTTGTAATAAAATTGGAGCCAATTGGGAAGATGCATTAAAGGGTTTTGTTTCTGATGGAAGAATTGGAGACAGTCATTTAAATGTGCCTGGGCATGATGGAAAGCTAGGATATGGGGGAACGTGTTTTCCTAAAGATGTGAATGCGCTTTTGTCGTTTTCAAAAAAACTTAACATAGAATTAAACACTATTAACGGAGGTTGGAAAACAAACCTTAAAGTTAGATCTGAAAAGGACTGGGAGGATAAAGTAGGGAGATCAGTAAGTTTTAAGAAAACAAAATAAATAGACCTTAGATAGTTAGTAAAAAAAATACAAATGATTTGATGAAAAAGATTTTATTAATTTTTGGTACTAGACCAGAAGCTATAAAAATGGCAGCTTTAGTAAAGGGCTTTCAAAAAAATCCTGATTTTTTTGAAACTAAAGTTTGTGTTACAGCACAGCACAGGGAAATGTTAGATCAGGTTTTAAATTTTTTTGATATTAAACCAGATTATGATTTAGATTTAATGAAGCCAGGACAAAATTTATATGGCTTAACAGCCACTATTATTGAGTCTTTAAAGCCAATTCTTGAAGAATTTAATCCAGATTATGTTTTTGTTCACGGAGACACGACGACTACTATGGCAGGATCAATAGCAAGCTTTTACTCTGGAGCAAAAGTATGTCATGTAGAAGCTGGACTAAGAACAAATAATAAATTATCACCTTTTCCAGAGGAAATAAATCGTCAAATTACCGGTAGAATCTGTGATTATCATTTCGCCCCTACTGAGACTTCAAAAAAGAACTTAATTAAAGAAAATATTTCTGAAAGTTCAATTTTAGTTACTGGAAATACGGTAATTGATGCTTTAATAAAATCTGTTGAGAAAGTTAATGAAAATCCAAGTCAATTAATTCAAGATCTCTCAAATCAAATAGAAAATAAAGAATTAGTTTTAGTAACGGGACACCGAAGAGAGAATCATGGTGGAGGATTTGAAAGAATTTGTAAAGCTTTAAAACGAATTGCTAAAGATGATACAAATCGTTTAATTATATATCCTGTTCATTTGAACCCTAAAGTAAAGGAACCTGTAAACAGAATATTGTCAGGAGTTAGTAATATAATTTTAATAAATCCTTTAGCGTATCAAGATTTCATTTGGCTTATGAACCGATCTAAAATTATTATCACTGATAGCGGCGGCGTTCAAGAAGAAGCACCAAGTCTAGGTAAACCAGTTTTAGTGATGAGAGATTCCACTGAAAGGCCAGAGGCAGTAGAAGCAGGAACTGTTTTGTTAGTAGGCACCGATGAAGAGTTGATAGTTTCTAAAGCATTGGACTTATTAAACAATAACGAAAATTTTGAAAAAATGTCAAAGCTTCATAACCCATATGGAGATGGGCTAGCATCAAATAGAATCGTAGACTTTATTATGAATTTAAAATAATGAACCCGGAAGTAGTCACTATAGGTTTAGGATATATTGGATTACCAACTTCAGCTTTAATTGCATCGCACGGAACAAATGTTTTAGGTGTTGATATCAACCAAAAAGTTGTAGATATGATCAATCAAGGGAAGATCCACATTGTAGAGCCTGACTTAGATGAGATTGTTAAAAAAGCAGTTTCAAACGGCTTTTTTAAAGCATCAATAAAGCCCACTGCAGCAGACGTATACTTGATAGTAGTTCCGACCCCCTTTAAGGATAAATATCATCCAGATATTTCATTTGTAGAGGCGGCAACAAAAGGGATTATTCCACTTTTGAAAAAAGGAGATCTATACATTATTGAATCAACCTCACCCATTGGCACAACTGAGAAAATGCAGAAACTAATATTTGCATCCAGGCCTGAGCTGGAAGGAGCTATTCATATCGCTTATTGTCCTGAAAGAGTGTTACCAGGTAATGTTATGTATGAACTTGTTGAGAATGACCGTGTTATTGGTGGAGTCGATGAAGTCTCAACTCAAAAAGCAATATTATTTTACAGAAAATATGTAAAAGGTGAGTTGTACGGAACAAATGCTCGTACTGCTGAGATGTGTAAATTAGTAGAAAACTCATCCAGAGACTCCCAAATAGCATTTGCGAACGAACTTTCTTTAATATGCGATAAGGCTGATATTAACGTTTGGGAATTAATAAATCTAGCAAATAAACACCCTAGAGTAAATATTTTACAACCAGGCTGTGGAGTTGGGGGACATTGTATCGCAGTAGATCCTTATTTTATTGTTTCTGACTATCCAGAGGAGTCAAAAATGATTGGTATAGCAAGAGAGGTAAATAACTACAAATCTTTTTGGTGTGCTGAGAAGATTCAAAGTGAGAAACTTCAATTTGAATTAAAAAATGGAAGGAAGCCAAAAACTGCTTTAATGGGCTTAGCTTTTAAACCAAATATAGATGATTTGAGAGAATCTCCAGCTAAATATATAGCTCAAAAAGTTTTACAAAATTCCAATAATGAAGAGCATTATATAGTTGAACCAAATATTGAATCCCATTCAGTTTACAAATTAACAGATTACAAAGAAGCAATCACTAAAGCTGATATTGTTGTTTTTTTAGTAGCTCACAAAGAATTTTTAAATCTAGATATCAGTGATGAAAAAATATTGTTGGATTTTTGTGGTGTCAAAAAATAATTTAAAAAATAACGCTGTTTTATGTTTAAAGATATTATCGAACTAATTAAGACAAAATATAATTCAGACAATAATATTTGTTTACATGAGCCAGTATTTCGAGGTAATGAAAAGAAATACTTAGAAGAGTGTATCGACTCTACCTATGTATCTAGTGTCGGGCCTTTTGTCGATAAGTTTGAAAACTTAATGAATGGTATTACACAAACAAATAGAACAACTGCGATAGTTAATGGTACAGCAGCACTTCAATTAGGGCTCAAGTTGGTTGGAGTAAAAAAAAATGATGAAGTAATAACTCAAGCTTTAACTTTTGTTGCCACTGCAAATGCAATAGCCTATAATAATGCTCAACCAATATTCTTAGATGTTGATTACGATACAATGGGTTTATCCCCCAAAGCAGTAAGTGATTTTTTAGATGAATTTGGAGAATTAAGAGAAGATGGGTGCTATAATATAAGTACAGGCAGGAAAATTTCAGCCTGTATGCCAATGCATACTTATGGATTTCCAGTTCACTTAGATGAATTAATTGATATCTGTAATTCTTGGAAAATACCTATTGTTGAAGATGCTGCAGAATCTTTAGGTAGTAAGTATAAAGGAAAGTCTACAGGTAGTTTTGGAGAGGTTGGAGCATTTTCTTTCAATGGGAATAAAATTGTGACTGCAGGTGCAGGAGGAGCTATTACCACAAAAAATAGAGATTTAGGAGATAGAGCAAAGTTTTTAAGTACAACTGCAAAAGAACCACACAAGTACAAATTCATTCACAAAGAAATTGGGTATAATTACAGAATGCCGAACATCAATGCAGCTCTTGCCTGTGCTCAATTAGAGCAACTATCTAGTTTTTTAAAAAATAAAAGAAATTTGGCTAAAGATTATGAACTTTTCTTTAAAGAAAAGGGTATTAGATTTAGAACTGAAACAAAAAACACAAAAGCAAACTATTGGCTTATGTGCATTGAATTAGATAGTAAAAAAGAATTTAATAGATTTCTTAAAGAAACTAATGATTCTAATGTTATGACCAGACCTGTTTGGGAGCTAATGTCTAATTTACCTATGTATCAGAATTCTCAAAGAGATAGTCAAAAAAATGCAATAAAACTTAAGAATAGAATAATTAATATTCCTAGTGGAGTAAGATAATGAAAAAGCTTAAAAAAAATTTAGTATTAATTGGTGGAGGAGGTCATTGTGTTTCTGTAATCGATATTATCGAAAATGGAAATGAATTTAATATTTTAGGAATTTTAGATTCTAATATCAAAGAAAAAAACATCTTGGGATATAAAATTTTAGGAGGTGATGATTTAATTTGTGAATTAGTTAATGAAGGCAGCTGTTTTTTAATTACTGTTGGACAAATTAAAAGTTACTCTGCAAGAGAAAATATAGCAAAAAAGCTAGTAGAAAATAATGCCGAATTAGCTACTGTTATATCTCCGATGGCTTATGTATCCAAACATGCACATATTGAACAAGGCACAGTGGTTATGAATCATGCAGTTGTAAATGCTAAATCTAAAATTGGTAAAAATTGTATAATAAATACTATGTCAAATATTGAACATGGTGTCAAAATTGGAGATTTTTGTCACATATCTACCTGTGCTGTCATTAATGGAGATAGTGAAGTTGGAAAAGGATCTTTCATTGGAAGTAATGCAACTATTTCAAATGGAATAATAATTAATGAAAACAGTATTATTAGTGCTGGAGAATTTATTAAAAAATGAAGAAAACAATTATTATTGCAGAAGCTGGTGTAAACCATAATGGTGATATTAAATTAGCTAAAAAACTAATTGATGTAGCCGATCAAGCTGGAGCTGATTATGTAAAATTTCAAACATTTAAGGCTAATAAATTAGTAACAAAAAAGGCAAAAAGAGCCGAATATCAAGATGCTAACATAAAAAATAATGATAGCCAGTTTGAGATGCTTAAAAAATTAGAGTTATCACATGAAGATCATTATAGCTTAATTAAATACTGTAAGGCTAAAAAGGTAAAATTTCTTTCTACTGGATTTGATTTTGAAAGTATTGATTTTTTAAAAAAAATTGGAGTTAGTTTAGCAAAGATACCCTCCGGTGAAATTACTAACTTACCTTATCTAAGAAAAATTGCAAGCTTATTCCCCGAGATTATATTATCAACGGGGATGGCAGATATTAAAGAAGTCAAAGAAGCAGTTGATGTTATTTTAAGTCGAGGTATTGACATGAATAAGCTAACGGTTTTACATTGTAATAGCGAATATCCAACTCCAATGAAAGATGTTAATTTAAAAGCTATGCTTAATATTAAGGAGGAAGTTGGAGTTAACATAGGATATTCTGATCATACGTTAGGAATCGAAGTACCTATTGCTGCCGTCACTTTAGGAGCAAAAGTGATTGAAAAACATATTACGCTAGACAGAAATATGGAAGGGCCAGATCATAGAGCATCGTTAGAGCCTGATGAACTAAAATTAATGGTTAATTCAATTCGAAACATAGAACAAGCTTTGAGTGGATCCGGAATAAAGAAGCCTTCATTATCTGAATCAAAAAATAAAGATATTATAAGAAAGAGTATTGTAGCAATTCAACCCATATATAAGGGAGATATTTTTAGAGAAGTTAATATTGGCGTAAAAAGACCAGGTACAGGAATCTCTCCAATGAGATGGGACGATGTAATTGGACAAGTTTCATCTAAAGATTTTAATGTTGATGATATAATTACATTATGAGAAAAATATGTGTAATAACCGGTACAAGAGCCGAATATGGACTTTTGCAGTGGGTAATTAAATTAATAGAACAAGATAAAGATCTTCAATTACAACTTATTGTAACAGGAATGCATTTGTCTAATGAGTTTGGATTAACTTATAAACAAATTCATAAAGATGGTTTTCATATTAATAAAAAAATAGAAATTCTACTATCATCTGATTCAGCTATAGGTATTTCTAAAAGCATGGGCTTAGCCATGATCTCTTTTTCAGAAGCTTTTGAAGAATTACAACCAGATATTGTTTTAGTATTAGGAGATAGATTTGAGATTTTTTCTGCTGTTTCATCTGCAATGATAGCCAGAATACCCGTAGCTCATTGTCATGGAGGAGAAGCGACTGAAGGATTAATAGATGAATCAATAAGGCATTCTATTACTAAGATGTCACATATTCACTTTTGTTCAACTGAAAAATATAAAAAACGAATCATACAATTAGGTGAATCAGCTAAAGCTGTATACAATGTTGGCGCATTAGGCATTGAAAATATTAACAAGTTAAAACTATTATCTAAGGAGGATTTTGAAGATACAATTTCATTTAAATTAGATAAAAAATATAGTTTTCTGGTCACTTTTCATCCTGTAACATTAGAAAATTCTACGTCCGGAGACCAAATTGATAATCTTCTTAAAGCAATTGATAATATTGAAGATTGTAAAATAATTTTTACTAAATCTAACTCTGATACTGATGGTAGAATAATTAATAGTCGGATAGATAGATACGTTAAAAATAATCCTGATAAATCAGTGTGTTTTACCTCTCTGGGCCAATTGCGTTACCTATCAGCCTTAAAACATGTTGATTGTGTTATTGGTAATTCTTCTAGTGGATTAATTGAAGTCCCGAGTTTTAAAACAGCAACTGTAAATATAGGAGATAGACAAAGAGGAAGGATTTTTGGAGATAGTGTAACTGCCTGTGACCCTACAACGGAAGATATAGAAAACGCTATCAAAAAATCGATATCTATTAATTTTAAAGAAAATGTTCTTTCTGTTGCTAAGAATCCATACGGTGAAGGAAATTCTTCAGATCGTATAATTGAGATATTAAAGAATACAGATTTAAATAATATTTTGAAAAAACAATTCAATGATCTCTAAAAAAATGAAAATTTTATTTATTGGAACAGTAAAGTTTTCTTACAAAACGCTCTCTACTTTATTAGAAAATAATTACAATGTTGTTGGTTTAATCACAAAAAGAGTATCTAAATTTAATGCTGATTTTTATGATTTAACTCCGTTAGCAAAGAAGAATAATATAACTGTTATTTATAAAGATAAAGACAATGACAAAGAGCTAATATCTTTTATTACTGAAAAAGGACCAGATGTTATTTACTGCTTCGGTTGGTCCCATATTCTTCCAAGTAAGATATTAAACTTACCACCATATGGTGTAGTTGGGTTTCATCCTGCAGAATTACCAAATAACAGAGGTAGGCATCCTATTACATGGGCTTTATTTTTAGGGTTGAAACAAACAGCTAGCACTTTTTTTATTATGGATGAAGGAGCTGATACTGGAGATATTATTTCACAAGAAATTATTAAAATAGAAAATGATAATGCAGCAACATTGTATAAAAAAATTGTTGATATTTCTCAGCAACAGATATTATTTTTTTCTAAAGCTTTAGAGGATAATGACGGGAATATAAATAGAATTAACCAAGATACAAATCAGGGTAATTCGTGGAGAAAAAGAGGAATAGAAGATGGGAGGATAGATTTTAGGATGTCATCAAAAGCTATAGTTAAGTTAGTTGACTCATTAACAAAGCCTTATGTTGGTGCTCATATTAATTTTGATTCTAATAATATAGTTGTATGGAAAGTTGTCGAAGAACAAACTATTTATAATAACTTTGAACCAGGAAAGGTATTAGATGTAGAGGGAAATGAAATTATTGTTAAAACGTATGACGGTGCTGTTAGAATAATAGAACATGGATTTAATAAAATTCCAACAAAAGGAGAATATTTATGAAAAAAATAATGGTTGTTTCTGCTCATCCTGATGATGAAATTTTAGGTTGTGGAGGAACATTAATTAAACATCGTGAATCGGGTGATAAAATAGATTGGTTAATAACAACAACTATGAAAGAATCACATGGTTTTTTAGAAAAAAAAATTGAGTCAAGAAAAAATGAAATTGACAAAGTTTCTAAAAACCTCAATATTCACAAAACTTATATTTTAGATTACCCAACAATGCATTTAAGTGATGAATGTTTAAATTCTATGATTTCAAAAATTAGTGATATTTTCATTGAATCACGCCCTGAAACTATATATTTAGTAAATAGGTCAGATGCCCATTCTGATCATCTAATTACCTTTAAAGCAGTAATTGCCTGTACAAAATCATTTCGATATTCTTTTATAAAAAAAGTATTAATGTATGAATGCATTTCTGAAACTGAATTTGCTCCAGCTTTAATAGAAAATCAGTTTATACCTAACTACTTTGTTGATATTAGTCAATATTTAAAAGAAAAATTAGAATTAATGTCTATTTATAAATCTGAAGTTGGTAAACATCCTTTCCCAAGGTCTTTAAAAAATATAAAAGCATTGTCTACATTCAGAGGAGCGTCTGTTGGAGTTGAATATGCTGAAGCTTTTCAACTTTTAAAATGGATTGATAAATAATAATTAATATCAATATGATTAAAAATTATAAAAAACATCTAATTCCACTAAATACTAATATTAAATATGCACTAAACATTCTTAATGATCTTGGTTTAGATGCAATTTTATTTGTTGTTAATGATGATTTAAAATTAATTGGAAGCTTAACTGATGGAGACGTTAGAAGAGGTTTATTAAGGGATTTAACTTTAAGTGATCCAGTTGATAAATTTATTCAAGATAACCCTAAATATATTTATCAGCACAAATACAATCTCAAAACTATTATAGAAATGAGAAATGATTATTATAAAATCATTCCGGTTGTAGATAAATACTTGAGAATAAAAGCTATTCTAAATTTTAGAATTGATAAATCTTATTTACCAATTGATGTGGTAATCATGGCAGGTGGTAAAGGTTCAAGATTAAAGCCATTAACTGATAAAACACCAAAACCACTATTAAAAGTTGGAGATAAAACTATTTTGGATCATAATATTGATAGGTTTGTCGCTTATGGAGTAAATAACTTTTGGATTACCTTATGCTATCATTCAAAAAAAATTATTGATCATTTAGGAAAAGTTAAAGATAGAGGAATTAATTTTAATTTTATTAAGGAGAAATCTCCCCTAGGTACAATTGGAGCTTTGGCTTCAATAGATAATTTTAATAATGATTATATCCTATTGACTAATTCAGATTTATTAACAAATATGAATTATGAAGAGTTTTTTTTAGACTTTATCTCTAGAGATGCTGATATGTCAGTAGTATCAATCCCATATGAAGTTAATATTCCATATGCAGTTATTAATTCTAAAAAAAATAAAGTTGTTTCATTTCTTGAAAAACCTAAGTATACATATTACTCTAATGCGGGCATATATTTAATTAAAAAGTCCATTTTAAATAGAATTCCAAAAAATAAATTTTTTAATTCTACCGATTTAATGGATGTTTTAATAAAGGAAGGAAAAGATTTGATTTCATATCCAATTTCAGATTATTGGTTAGATATAGGTAAGCCAAATGATTTTGAAAAAGCACAAAATGATATCAAGTACATTAATTTTTCATGAGGATTTTATATTTAATACCTGCGAGAGGTGGGTCAAAAGGATTACCAAGAAAAAATATTAAAAAGCTGAATGGAATTCCTTTAATTCATTACTCAATTGATTTTGCACGAAAATTTACAGATGATTCTAATATATGTGTTAGTACAGATGATAATGAAATTATCAAATGTGTTGAAAAATTTAATTTAAAAATAAACTTTGTTAGGCCAAAAAATCTATCATCAGATATTGCAACAACTCACGATGTAATGATTCATGCTATAAATTATTATGAGTCTAAAGAAATCTACTACGATTTAATAGTTCTTTTACAACCTACAAGCCCATTTAGAAGGGTTGAAGATTTAAAGAATATGATAAAATGTTGGAAAAAGAAAATAGATTTGATAGTTTCAGTAAAAGAACCACATGATTCACCATATTTTAATATTTATGAAGAAAATTCTGATGGATACCTTGTAAAATCTAAAGAATCAGAATTTAGCAGGAGACAAGATGTTCCGAAAGTATATGCGCTAAACGGCTCGTTGTATTTATTTAATGTGAAGTCATTAAAGTCAAATAATTTAAAAGTAATCAAGAAGTATTTTATTGATGATCCAATATATTCCATTGATATTGATACGCCCTTTGATTGGATGTTATGTGAAACAGTCATAAAAAATAATTTATTTTGAAAACAATTAGAATTATTCCAAGACTTGACATAAAAGGTCCAAACCTAGTTAAAGGAATCCATCTCGAGGGATTAAGAGTTTTGGGTTCACCAGCTGATTTTGCAGAGTATTATTATCAAAATGGCGCAGATGAATTACTGTTTATGGATGTCGTTGCCTCTTTATATGATAGAAACAGTTTACACTCTATAATTTCAAGAACAGCTGAAAATATATTTATTCCATTGACAGTTGGAGGTGGGTTAAGAACAATTGATGATATTAAATCTGTTCTTCGAGCAGGTGCGGATAAAGTCTCTTTAAATACAGCTGCTATTAAGAATCCTTTAATAATTAAAGAAGCTGCTCAAAAATTTGGCTCGTCAACTATAGTAGTTGCAATTGAGGCTATCAAACAAGATGATGGAAGATATTTTTGTTTTATTGATAATGGAAGGGAACACACTGGCATAGAGGTTGTTGATTGGGCAAAAAAAGTTCAAGACCTTGGCGCAGGTGAAATTATTATAACATCTGTTGATAGGGAAGGAACTGGTAAGGGATTTGATAAAGATCTAATTGAAAAAGTTTCAAGTGTCACGAATGTCCCATTAATTATTCATGGAGGAGCAGGAAACAAAGATCACTACAAGGAAGTTTTAGATAAATTTGATATTGATGGAATTAGTTCCTCTGCAATTTTTCATTATGATTTTATAAAGAATAATAAAAATATAGTTCAAAATTCAAATGAAGGAAATTATGATTTTTTATTAAGTGGCAGGTCAGTCAAAAATATAAAAAGTACGAGTATAAGTGATTTGAAATCTTTTTTAATAAAAAATAATTTTAAAATTAGAAAATAAATAATATGAGTCAACCCAAAGTATCAATAATAGATTATGATATTGGTAACTTATTCAGCGTTTTTAAAGCTTGCGAATATGCTGGTATGAATTGCACTATTACAAATAATGTAGATGAAATAATGGCATCGGCCGCAATTATTTTACCTGGTGTGGGTGCTTTTGGAGATGCTATGGAAAATTTACAATCTTTTGATCTTGTAGACCCCTTGAAGGATTTTGCAAACTCAGGGAAGCCTTTAATGGGTATTTGTCTTGGAATGCAATTACTTTTATCTGAAAGTGAGGAACTAGGTAAAAATAGAGGTTTAGGAATTATAGATGGCATTTGTAAAAAATTTCCAACTATAATAGACGGAAATAAGGTTAAAGTACCACAAATTACATGGAATAAAATTTATAGTCATGATAAAAATTTTAAAAAAAACACCCCTTTAGAAGAAATCAAAAATAATGAATATATGTACTTTGTTCACTCTTACTATGCAGATTTAAACAATAAAGATGAGATTTTAAGTAAAACAAATTATGAGGGTATTGAATATTGTTCATCTATAAATAAAAATAATATATTTGGATTTCAATTTCATCCTGAAAAATCTGGGTTAAAGGGTTTGAAAATTTATAAAAAATTTAATGAAATAATTAATAATAAATTTTACAAAAAATAATAGTTCTTATGAAAATTAAAAAGAAAAACCTATTAAAAAGATATAATTTACCAAGTCAAGTAAAATATTGCAAAAAATGTACAATATCTAATCAACGACCCAGAATTTCCTTTGATGAAAACGGAGTGTGTTCTGCATGTAATTATGCTGTTCACAAGCAAAATGAAATAGATTGGGATCAAAGAGAAAAAGAGCTAACTGCTTTGTGTGATAAGTTTAGAAAAGATGATGGCTCATATGATGTTCTAGTACCATCAAGTGGAGGGAAGGATAGCGCATATATTGCCCACGAGCTCAAACACAAGTATGGAATGAATCCTCTTACTGTTACCTGGTCTCCACACTTGTACACAGAAATTGGATGGAAGAATTTTCAATCAATGATTCATACAGGAGATTTATCAAATGTGCTTGGCACTCCATCTGGAAAAACACATAGGAAATTAACTAAATTATCTTTTGAAGTGTTGGGCGACCCATTTCAACCTTTCATCTATGGACAAACAAATTTTCCTCTCCAAACAGCAGTTAATTATCAAATTCCATTGGTTATGTATGGTGAAAACGGTGAAGTTGAATATGGTGGGGATATGAAAAATGCATATAAGCCAACTAGAGACTATAAAACAGACCACACAAAACACTATTTTTCAGGTCTTTCCCCAGAAGATATGACCCAATATGGTGTTAGCTTAAAAGATATAAAACCCTATATGGCACCTTCAAATGAAAAGCTTGATAAATTAGGCTGTGAGGTTCACTTTTATGGTTATTATAAAAAATGGATTCCTCAAGAATTTTATTATTATTGTGTTGATAACACTGGGTTCACTGCCAACCCAGTAAGAAGTGAAGGGACTTATTCTAAGTATGCATCATTAGACGATCAATTAGATGGCTTTCACTACTTTCTAGCTTACATCAAATTTGGATTAGGTCGTGCTACATCCGATTCTGCTCATGAGATCAGAGATGGCCATTTGACAAGAGATGAGGGTGTTCAATTAGTAAAAAAGTTTGATGGTGAATTCCCTGAGAAATATTTCAAGGTTTTTTTAGAATACTGTGATATTTCTGAAGAATTGTTTTGGGAAGTCATAGATAGTTGGCGTTCAGATCATCTTTGGGGAAAAGATAAAGATGGTAAATGGAAATTAAAGCATAATGTTTCAAAAACTGGATTAAATGATTAAAAAATTCTTAATAGTAGGTTTTGGAGGGATGGGCTGTAGGCATACACAATCTCTTGTTAATGTATATAAAGATTCAATTGTTTACATTTTTGAACCAAATTATGATACTTACAAAAAAAATTTAGATATCATTGGAGAATCATCCAATAAAAATATTTTTCATATAACAAGATTAAATGATATTAAATCAGAAATTGATTTTTGTGTTGTTGCTACATCATCTGAACCAAGATTTCAAATATTGAAAGAACTTTTAAATTATGATATAAATCATTTTCTTATTGAAAAGGTTGTTTTTCAGTCAAAAAATCAGTTCGATAAAATTGAAGAACTAATTGGCAATCAGAGTATATATGTAAATTTTGTAAATAGATATTTCAAAAACTACATAAAAATCAAAAATGACATAAAAAAACAACCATTTTCTATTGATATAATTGGAGGAGAATTTGGCTTAGGTTGTAATGCTTTACATTATTTTGATTTATTTAAGTATTTTGGTGCAAGTTCAATTTACTTAGATAAGTATAATTTGAAGTTAAATGATAATATTAACAAAAGAGGTAATCAGTATAAAGAAGTGCTGGGTCAAATATCTTTAAAAAGTAATAATAATTCATCTTTAAATATTTCTTCTGACCTAGAAAGAAAAGATGTAGAAATATCAATAAAGTATAATAATAAAACTCACATAATAAATGAAAGTCTATTAACTCACTTACAGTTTTTAGAAAATGAAATTAGATCAGATGATTTTATGATTGAATATACAAGTGTTCTTACTGCTAAAATTTATAATGATATATTGTACTCAAAATGTCTTCTACCCAAAATTCATGAAACTAAAGACATTCATTTATTTTTATTCGAATCAATCAATAAATCTATTGATATAGATATAAACGAGATATGCCCAATAACCTAAAAAAAAAATGAAAGTATTGTTAATAGGAACTGGATTTATGGCTAAGGAATATGCTAAAGTTCTAAAAGGATTAAAAGTAGATTTTGACGTTGTAGGTCGAAGTAATGAAAACTCAAAAAAATTTCAGATTGAATTTAATGTTGACGTTTTTTCTGGGGGCTTAGAATTTTTTTTTGAAACTAAAGATTTAAATGAATATTCACACGTAATAAATAGTTCAAGCATAGATTCTTTAAAATCAACTACAATTTTTTTATTAGAAAAGGGAGTAGAAAATATTTTATTAGAAAAGCCGGGTGTTGCAGATTCCAGTGAAATAGAAGAATTGTATTTAAAATCTACAAAATATAAAAAAAGCAATATTGTTTTAGGATATAATAGAAGGTTTTATGCTGCTGTTATTAAGGCCAAAGAAATAATACAAAATGATGGAGGGGTTAATTCATTCGTATTTGAATTTACTGAATGGGGTCATGTCATTAAAAATTATAATTTTAGTGATATTATACTTCACAACTGGTTTTTAGGAAACTCATCTCATGTTGTTGATACAGCATTTTACTTGGGAGGACTTCCAGATAAAATGAACAGCTACAAAAAAGGGTCTCTAGATTGGCATCCATCAGGATCTACTTACACTGGTGCTGGAATAACAAAGTCTAATGCATTATTTTCATATCATGCAAATTGGGAGGCTCCAGGAAGATGGTTTTTAGAGCTTCTAACATCAAAGCATCGATTGATTTTTAAACCATTTGAATCTCTTCAAATACAAAAAATTGGATCTGTTCAAGTTGAAGAAGTAAAAATAGACTACAGTTTAGAAAAAAAGTATAAACCTGGTCTATATAAACAGACAGAAGCTTTTATTAATTCAGAGCTTTCAGAATTTTGTAGTTTAAAAGATCAATTTCATTTGATAAAAAACATTTACAATAAAATAAGTGGTTATTAAAACTTTTTTATAGTTGTTTTCACTTTGTAATTTTCTAGATTAATTATGAATGTAATATTTCTTGATTTTGATAAATATTATTTCAATAGGGAGATACCTAAAAATCATTATGTATTATCATCTAATTACGAAAAATTAGGTGTAGTTAGTGTTTTAAATTACACAAGTTGCAGAAAATTGGTATACAACCATTTTGATCAAATATTTGAAACTAATAAAAATTTAAACCAAATATTTTTAATCAATAAAATGATTTTATTTTTAAATTTTTTTTATCCATTTGGACAATGGATTTATGCGATAAAAAATTTAATTTCAGAAAAAGAATTAGATAAAAATAAAATTAAAATAGTTTTTTCATCGTTTTCTAATAATTCAAATATTTCTCTTTTTGAGGCAGAAGGTGAAATTAATTCTAGCTTTTTATATCATAAGTCATATTTTTTATCTTTTTACATTAAAATGTATCTCAAAAAAATTGGAATAAATAAATTTCAATCAATTAGAGATCGAACATTTAAATCTAAACTATATTATTATTTACGTGGAATTATTGTTGTTAATTTTAAATTAATTCAATTGCTTTTCTATAAAATTTTTGTTGTCAAAAGAAATTATATAAATAATTTAAACTCAAATTCTAGCAAGATAATTTTGTCATCAAGAGGTGTAGTTCACACACAATTTTTACAAAGTATTCTATCAGCTCTTCCAAATGATACAATAGCTTTTATAAACGAAGGATTAGCAAGACCTTTCAGAAATTATAAGAATATTAAAAAAAATAAATTTAATTTTTATTATTGTGAAGGTCTTCTAAGTTTTTCTCAAATATTTAATTTATACTTTTCAGCAATTAAGACTTATCTGTATAAAAACTCAAATGTTATAAATTTTATGAATTTAGATATTGATTTAAATAAGCTGCTTCCTGAACTAAGCATTTTTGAATTTAATATGAAATCTTATTCAATTTCATTATTAAATGCAAAAAATAAAATGAATAAATCTTTCAGTTTTAATAAAATTATAAGTTTTGAATTGTTATTTCCTTTTGCACATTACTTAAAAAACAATTTGAATTTGAAAACAGTTCAAGTACAAACAATTGCAATTTACAAGGATAAATATCCCAACTTTATTTATGCTGATAAATTTTATTTTTCTAACGACGATGATTTTAATTATCATTCAAAAAATAATACTATATTGACTGAAAAGTGTTTTAAATTGGAGAATTTGAAATATTTGGGGATAAATAAATCTAGTCCCAAGAAAATTATTAGAAAAGTAGTGTATTTTACTCAACCTATTTATGAAAACGATGAAATTAATTTGCTTATTTTTTTGAAAAAATTTTGTGAATTTAATAATTTCCAACTATCAATTAAACTCCATCCAAGAAGTAAGCCTAACAAGTTTAATTTTCTTAAAGTTCCTTTTATTGGATCAAATATTTCATCTATAGTGGCCATTAGAAATTCTGATTTAGTAATTACTAGAGACTCAGCAATTGGTTTTGATTCATGGTTTCTAAACGTTCCCATATTATTCTTTTTAAACGGTATGCTAAAAGGCGAAGATCTTCCTTATATACCACATGATTATAAAGGTAAATTTTCAGAATTACCCTCAATAATATCTTTATCGAAAAAAATAAATAGTATTATTAAACAATTTTATTCTCATAATTACCATACAAATTTTGAAATTGATAAAAAATATATAATAAAAGAACTATTAAGCTTTGACTAAAACTAAATTTTTCATAACAAATCTTTTTTTCTACTCAATTCTCTTTCCCTTTTTATCAATTTATCCCATAGGCTCTGATTTACAACCAATTTTCATTATTGTTGCATTATTAATTATTGTATTTAGATACGTGAAATTTTTTAAGAGGGATATATTCCTTTTATCAATTGCATTACTAAGCCTATTTTATTTTAATTATCTGACATTTGATCTATCACCTTTTAAAGGTTTTGGAGCATATTTATCAATATGTATTTCCATATTTGTTTTATTGACTTATGAGAAAATCTTTAATCTAAATATTTTTATTTCAGTCCTAAAAAAATCTACCATAATATATTTTATTTCTTCAATTATTTTTTACATTTTTCCTGAATTATTTACAGCTTTTCAATTAAATTTCGTACGATCAATTAATACTTTAGAAACAGGAATGAGTTTTAGGGGTATATCCACGTACTTTACTGAGCCTGGTTTATTTGGTGGACATATGGCAGGTCTCTTAGTTTTATTTATTGGTCTTTTTGAAAAAGGTGTTATAAATTTTAAAAAAATATTTCCATATGTTTTAATGATAATTATTATGATAATAATGTCAAAGTCAGGGATGGGTTACTTATATTTAATTTTCATTGGTTTATATATTATAATATCGAATAGAAAAAAAGTTAAAATTGTTGTACCAATAATTTTGTTATTATCTTTTTTGACATCCTATAATTATGAATCTATAATAGAGTTAAATCGTGGCCTTAGTGCTATTGTATCATTATCTGATTTAAGCAATTTATCAGACTTTAGTATATTAAAAAGGATTTATGATTTTCTTCTTGGATTTTTCATTTTATTTGAATATCCATTTGGAATGGGTGTTAATTTTACACAATCAAATGTGGTTGATATTATAACCTCTTACCCTTTTTTATATAATTTTTATGATACTTATAAAGAGATTGGTTTTGTTTCTAGCACAGCACTCTTTTTAGCATACTATGGTTTGTTTCTATTTCTTATTATTTTTTATATAATTAAAAGATATAAACCTAGATTTATAAATGTTTTTTTTGCTTTATGTTTTATGAGTTTTTCATTCTCAGGGGCATATCCATTAATTTGGATTTTATTTATTCAAGATTATGTAATATCAAAGTTTAAGACAATTAAGCTTGTAAAAATTAAATCAAAAATGATTAATTGATTTTTTATTTATGATTTTAATTTATGAAAACAAAAAAAAATAAGATATTAATTATAGGTGACTCACTAGCTTCACATAGGGATGATGATGGTTATTCATTAAGTACAAGATGGCCTGGTATTCTAGGTAAAAATTATAAAGTAAAAAATTTAGCTAAATCATATTCAACAACCAAAATATTAAAAAAAATAAAAAAAATTGTTCTTAAAGATCCCCCAGATTTTATTATAATACAACTAGGAATTGTTGATTGTGTTCCTAGAACTTTTAGTAGGATTGAATTTTCTATATTATTTAGGCTTCCAAAAAGAATTCGACTTTTTTTGATTAAAATTCTGAAAAATATAAGGGTTCAAAGTTCAAAGAGAGCTTATGTTAATCCTATTAATTTTAAAAAAAATATATCCGATTTTTGTTCTGATATAAAAAGTGAAATTATTTACGTAAAAATTTTATCTGCAACTAATTTACTCCTTTTAAAAAATAAAAATGCTGGATTATCTATCAATAATTACAATAAAATAATTGAACAACTAAGCCTTCAAATTGATAATTTAACATTTGTTGAAATAAAAAAAGATATTACAACTCAATTTACATTAGATGATGGTTATCATTTGAATGATAAAGGACATAAGCATCTTTCAAAAATATTAGATTTTAAAATAAATGAAATTGATAGCTAATTTTTATAAAAAAAATATTTCAGCTATGTATTTTACTTTCTTTAAGTATGTAGAGGTTGTTTTAAATGGCATTTTAATGTTAATATTAGCAAAATTAATAGGCCCATCAGAGATGGGAAAATCTATTTCGTCTTTATTATACATAACTTATTCTGCATATCTAACTTTAGGTTTGAATTCGGTTATTGTCAAAAACTTTAAAAAAATTGAGAGTAAAAGTCAACAAATTTCCTTTCTAACAATAAATTTTCAATTATTAGTGTTTTTATCTTCATTAAATTTCATAATTACATTTTTTATTTTTTCCGTAGATGTTTTTTTCTTGGTATCTATTATATCTGTTGGTTATGTATTTAGAAGTTTTTTTTCAGCTTATTTTAGAGTTGTAGATAAAACTTATGTCTTAAATATTAATAATATTTTGCTAAGTATTTTATTAATATTAGGAACTTATTTATATGTTAATTTATGGATAGAATATTTATTTATTTGGAGTATAGTTATTTTAATTACGACTATTGTATATTTTATTTTTGACTACAAACTATTTTCAATTATAATTAAAAATAGTTTAAGAATTCAAAATAATATTAAATTAAAACATAATGTAATTGAGGGCTTAAAATTATCTTCACTAGCTATTTTATCAACAATTTATTTATCCGCTGATAGGTTTATAATTAATGGTATGAATTTATCTAATGAATTAAAAGGATCTTATCAATTTGCTGACAATTTTAGTTCTGCTGTATTTATAGGTTTCTCTGCATTAATTTTTTTTTATACACCAAATTGGATTCACAAAGTAAGAAATAACAAATTTTACTCGGAAAAACTTTTTAAAATTGTAAATTTCTCAGTTTTTATAATTCCTATTCTTTCATCATTATTTTTTATAATAAGTTATTTATTAGAAAATTATTGGTTTACAGAATATATTAACCTGTCCAAATTTGTTTTTGTCACAACATTTTTAAAATTATTAATATTACTTTCGGGCATTGAATCTTTAATTTTCATTGCCTTAAATAAAGAATTAAAGTATTTTAAAATAAATCTATTTACTATTTGTTTGGTAGTTTTTACTTTTTTGTATTTTAAATTTTTTGACCATAGTCAAACAGAAATTTCAGTTATTCCAATAATTTTATCTTTCATAGTTATCATACTTCTTTTTGTTCAAAGAATTTATTTAAAAAAAATATTCAAACTCTAATCTATGTGTGGTATAGTCGGTTATATAAGTAAAAAAAAATATAATTTAAGTAAAGGTTTAAATTCAATTCACCATCGTGGTCCAAATTCGTTTGGGACTTATTTTTATGAAAATATTCATTTAGGACACAAAAGATTAAGTATAATTGATTTGAACAAATCTTCAAATCAACCTATGCATTTTGATGATTATGTAATTGTTTTTAACGGTGAAATATATAATTTTCAAAGTCTAAGAAAAAGACTAAAGCAAAAAAACATAAAATTTAAAACAAAAGGTGATACAGAGGTACTATTAAAGTGGATAATTAATCAAGGCTTGGATTCTTTAAATGAAGTCGAGGGTATGTTTGCTTTTGCTTTGTTAAATAAAAAAACAAATGAAATTATTTTTGCTAGAGATTCTTTAGGCATTAAACCACTTTACATTTATGAAGATTTAGGAGAGTTAATTTTTTCATCTGAAATAAAAGCAATATTTAAGATTAAACCCTCCTCTAAAAAGATAGATAAATCTTTAATAGCTGAATATTTACTTAATGGTTTTATTTATGAGCCAGATACAGGTTTTGAAAAAATTAGAAAACTTAGACCTGGCTCATATGAAATATATAATTTGAAAGGAAATTTAATTAAAAGAAAGCAATATTGGGATTTATCAAAAATCCAAAAGAAAAAAGAATCAATAAATTTAAAAAAGATAAGTGATGAAATAAAACTATCGATAAATCAACATCTAGTTTCTGATGTTCCAGTTGGACTTTTTTATAGTGGAGGAATAGATTCAAGTATTATTTTAACTGAAACAGGGTTAAGAATTGCACCTTTTACAATTAAATCATCAGAGGAAGATTACAAACAAGCAGGAATGACAAGTGATTATAATTATGCTGTTAATATAGCAGAACATCTAAATCTAAATATAACGAGCATTGAACTTACTAACAAAGAAACAACTAATAATGATTTTTTAAAATTAATTGAAGAAGTAGCTGTTGGAAATGAAGAATTGATGGCCGATTTTACTTTTCAAAGCTCTAAACTATTATCACAAAAGGTTCGAGATAAGGGATTCATTGTGATGCTAAGTGGTATGGGAGCTGACGAAATATTCGCTGGTTATCCAAGATATAAGTTTGTGAAATATGATTATTTATTCAAAATAGCCAAACCTATTTTACCTCTTTTGAAAGGAGTGAAATATTTTTCAAAAAAAGTAGACAGATTTAATAATTATTTTTTGGAAACTGATTTTATTTCTAGATATACCTCATTAATAGGCTATTTTTCGAGTAAAGAAGTCTCATTACTACTTGGTTCAAAAAGTGGGATTGATAAATATAAATCAAAACTTAATTTAATTATAGAGCCTGTTAGAAATCTGAGTAATTTAAGAAAGGCTATGTATTTAGATTTTTATGGTTTCTTAGCTCATAACTTTTCTGTTTCAGATAAGTCAAGTATGCTCGCCAGCATTGAAGTAAGGTTGCCCCTTGCAACTAAAAAATTATATGAAATCACCTGGGGATTAAAAGATAATTTTTTAGTTACTTTATCTCGATTAAAAAAACCTCTTAGAAATTTTTTAATTAAGTTAATTCCTGAAAAATTAATTGATCGAAAAAAAGCTGGATTTAATGCGCCCTTAGATTTAAGTATAAATAAGCTAGGGAAAAAATTAATTCAAGATGTATTTATTAAAAATAAATTATTTTCCATTTTAGATCAGTATCAAGTTGAACATATCGTTAATAATCATTTTGAAGGAAAAAGTAACAACACCTATAAGATATATCAATTGTTACATTTATCGTACTGGATCAAAAATTTTAATTCCAGTGAATAATTTTAAAATAATTTAATTAGGTGAACATCAAAAAAATTAAATTACTTTTTAACACTCTAATATACTTGAAACCCATTCAAGTATATTACAGGTTGTATTATTTTTTTAGAAAAAGAATCCCAATTGAAGGAGTTGTTCAAAAACCAGTAGCAGTTTCAAAGACAATTAAGTGGAATAATAAATTGAATTTCAATTCCAGTTATTCAAAAAAAAAAACTTTTACTTTTCTGAACATTACACATAAATTTTCAAATCAAATTGATTGGAATTATTCTAAATATGGAAAGTTGTGGACATATAATTTAAATTATTTTGATTTTTTAAATCAGGAAGCAATGTCCAAGGAAGTTGGAATTGACCTTATCAATGATTATATAAAAAATGATAAGACCTTAAAAGACGGAAAAGAACCTTACCCCATTTCCCTAAGAGGAATAAATTGGATTAAATTTCTTTCTGTAAATCAAATAAATAATTTATCGATAAATAGAACACTCCATAATCATTACAGAATACTATTAAGAAGCATAGAATATCATTTATTAGGAAATCACTTATTAGAAAATGCCTTTTCATTATTATTTGGAGCTTATTATTTTCAAGATGAAAAGTTATATATTAAATCACAAAAAATTTTAAAAACAGAATTAAATGAACAAATATTAAAAGATGGCGGTCATTTTGAGCTTTCGCCCATGTACCATCAAATAATATTATTTAGAGTTTTAGATTGTATCCAGTTAATAAAATTGAATAGTTGGAAAAACGATGAATTACTAAATTTATTAAAAGTTAGCAGTTCTAAAATGTTATCATGGCTGTATAATATTACCTTTAATAATGGAAATATACCTATGGTTAATGACTCTTCATTTGAAATAGCTCCATCGACAAAAGAGCTTTTGAATTACGGAAAACTTTTAGGGATAATTAAAAAAAATATTGAACTTTCTGATTCTGGTTACCGTATGTTTAAAAATGAAAAATATGAGTTGTTTATGGATTTGGGAGAAATTGGAGCTTCATATCAGCCAGGACATGTGCACTCTGATTCTTTTAATTTTATCTTAGCTGCAAATAATCAACCATTTATAGTAGATACCGGAATCTCCACTTATGAAAAAAATGAACGAAGACAGCTAGAGAGAAGTACTAGTTCTCATAATACTATAACCATTGGTGATTATGATCAAACTCAAGTCTGGGGAGGTTTTAGAGTGGGTAAAAGAGCTAAAATAATATCATTTTCCGAAAGTGAGAATGAATTTTCATCGAGCCACGATGGATATAAAAAATTTGGAGTTATTCATAATCGAAGGTTTATTACAAATACAGATTCAATTCATATATATGATAAGTTGAATAAACAAGATATTTACGAACAAATAGCTCATTTTCATTTTCATCCATCGATTAAAAATATACTTGTAAAGGATTCAAAGGTGTATTTTAAAAACTATGATATTGAAATGTTATTTAATGGTAAAATTATTTCTATTGAAAAAGAGTATTATAAATATGCTCATGGTTTCAATAAAACAGAAAATGCCATAAAACTAAAAGTTGTTTTTAATTTAAATTTAGAAACAACAATATGTATATGAAAAGAATAGTTTATTTAACTTTTTATTTTAAACCAGATTTATGTGCAGGCTCATTTCGGAATTCACCACTTGCTATTGAATTATCTCGACAAGCTAGTTTAGAAAATGCATTTATTGATCTTTATACAACATCACCGAACAGATATAGTACGTTTAAAGCCAAAGCTCTTAAATATGAGGAATTAGATAATTTAAGAATTCATAGGATTAAACTACCCACACACAAAAGTGGAATGATTGATCAAGTTTTGTCTTTTTCTAAATTTTATTGTGAAGTAATAAAAATGAATAGAGCTAAAAAAGCAGATTTAGTTTTTGCTTCTTCAAGCAGATTATTTACAGCGTTCTTAGGTTACAAAATTGCCAAGCAATCTAAAGCAACTCTTTTTTTAGATATTAGAGATATTTTTGTTGATACAATGTCTGATGTTCTTAAACCCTCGATTTTTAAACCAATAATTATATCATTCCTAAAGCTTATAGAAAATAAAACTTTTAATTATGCTAATCACATTAATTTGATCTCCGAAGGTTTCAAAGGATATTTTTCAAAATTCAAAAACAAAAGTTTTTCGTTCTTCTCAAACGGTATTGATGATGAGTTTCTGAAAACTGACAATTATTCGAATCAAATTAGAAATGATAATAATAGGTTAATTGTATATGCTGGAAATATTGGCGAGGGACAAGGATTGGATAAAATTGTCCCTCAAACTGCTAAAATTCTTGGAAAAGAGTTTACTTTTATAATCCACGGTGATGGTGGAGCAAAAAATAAATTACAAAAAGAGATAGATAATTTAAAAGTTGAAAATGTCATTATAAAAGCTCCAGTTTCCAGACTTGAATTGAAAAGTATTTATAATACTGCTGATTATCTTTTTCTACATTTAAACGATTATCCGGCATTTAAAAAAGTTTTGCCCTCAAAAATTTTTGAGTTAGCAACTTTTTCTAAAACAATTTTAGCTGGTGTGAGTGGTTATTCTGCAGATTTTATTAAAAAAGAAGTTCCTAATTGTCTTGTTTTTGACCCTTGTGATGTTGATTCTTTGGTGAGTTATTTAAAAAATGATAGATCTTTGAATCAAATTGATCGGATAGTGTTTAAAAATAAGTATCGACGTTCTTTAATTAACAAAAAAATATCCACTAACGTTTTAAAATATTTATGAGTATATATTTAACTGGAGCATCAGGTTTTGTTGGGAAAAATCTTATTTCCTATTTCAATAATAAAATTGAAATCAAAAAACATGTTAGAGATGTAGAGTTTTGTATTTCACAGAATGTAGTTATTCATTTAGCGGGAAAGGCACATGATTTAAAGAACATTTCGAATAAAGAAGAATATTATGAAGTTAATACTGAGTTAACAAAAAAAATATTTGATGCTTTTTTAATTTCAGATTCCAGTGTTTTTATTATGCTTAGTTCTGTAAAAGCTGTTGCTGATAATGTTCATGGTTCTTTAAGTGAAGATTGTGAGCCAAACCCAAAAACGCATTATGGTAAAAGTAAGTTATTGGCAGAGCGTTACATATTATCAAAAAACATTCCAATTAATAAGCGAGTATATATATTAAGACCGTGTATGATTCATGGTCCAAATAATAAAGGAAATTTAAATCTTCTTTATAAACTTGTTTCAAAAAGAATACCATGGATATTAGGTGCTTTTAAAAACATGAGATCTTACTGTAGCATTGACAACCTTCTATTTGTAATTGATGAATTCATACATAATAATGCGATACCGTCTGGAGTTTATAATGTAGCTGATGATGAACATTTGTCAACTAATGAAATTGTATCTTTGATATCAGAATCAAATAATAAAAAAACAATTATTTTTAATGTAAATCCGTTTATTATAAAAATTATAGCAAAAATTGGTGATGTAATTCCATTCCCACTAAATTCTGAAAGATTAAAAAAATTAACAGAATCATATATGGTCAGCAATGAAAAATTAAAAAAATATATTGGAAAGGAATTACCCTTAACTAGTAGAGTTGGACTATTAAATACATTTAAAACTTTTAATTAAAAAATGATTAAAGAAAGAATAATTAAAAAGCATATTAAATTCGATACTGATTTGAAAAATTATAATGATAATTTATTATCGAAAATTGAACAGAAAAATATTCTTGTGATAGGCGGTGCAGGTACCATAGGTTCAAGTTATGTCAAACAAATATTAAAATACAAACCTTCTAAATTAACAGTTGTTGATATTAATGAAAATGGTTTAACTGAACTAACTAGAGATTTAAGAAGCTCTAATTTGTTGGACTATAGTCCTGAATACATTACTTATCCAGTAAATTTATTAAGTAGCACCTTCGATAAAGTTTTTAACTCTGAATCATGGCAAGTAGTTGCTAATTTTTCAGCCCATAAACATGTA
>MDTG01290815.1_pt1 | contig 31302 bp, 26 predicted proteins | sample 811421 | NCBI WGS metagenome assembly MDTG01 (sample SAMN05326645, study PRJNA326480) | marine metagenome | isolation source: seawater | place: Pacific Ocean: South East | collected 2011
CGGTAGCAGTGGCAATGGATGGAGGTTTGATTACTCCTATAGTGCAGGATGCTGATAGTAAAGGACTGGTTGCTATTTCCAATCAGGTTAAGGATTTGGCGGCTAGAGCTCGTCAAGGCAAACTAAAGCCGGTGGAATTTCAGGGCGGTGGTTTTACCATCTCCAATTTAGGCATGTATGGCACGTCTAACTTTAGTGCCATTATTAATCCGCCCCAGTCGTGCATCCTTGCGGTGGGAGCTGGTGAACAGCGGGCTGTGGTTAAAGAGGGAGATTTTGCTATAGCAACTGTTATGACCTGTACGCTGTCTGCAGACCATCGTTCGGTCAATGGCGATGTGGCTGCACGATTTATGCAGGCGTTTAAGCGTTATATTGAAGATCCATTTTACATGGCGGCGAGCCAGCTATTGTGATTAGTGAGTATTACCGATACCAGTTTTTAAGGGGAAAGTTGAGTGCCTATTGAAATTCAGTTACCAGCGTTATCGTCAGATATGGAATCTGCGAGTCTGACTGTCTGGCACAAACAGGTGGGTGATCAGGTAACACAGGGTGATGTGATTGCCGAGATAGAAACGGACAAGGCAACACTCGAAATAGAGGCTGCAGATTCCGGTACGCTAGGTAGTATTTTAGTTGCGGCTGGCACAGATGAAGTATCAGTGGGCACTGTATTGGCGCTGTTATTGAAGGCCGGAGAGGGGGTGGAGAGTCTAGCTGACCATGAAACTAAAGCTAAGCAACTAAGTGCCGGCCCAGTAACCGATGGCACCTCTGAATATCAGGTTTCTGAGCAGGACAAAGATTTCGATGTGGTTTTGGTAGGCGGGGGGCCTGGAGGTTATGTAGCGGCCATTCGTGCAGCCCAGTTAGGAATGAGTACCGCTTTGGTTGAGCGAGAGCATCTCGGCGGCATCTGTCTAAATTGGGGCTGTATCCCAACAAAGGCACTATTGCGATCTGCGGAAGTATATGAACAGTTTAAGCACGCTGAAAGCTATGGTTTATCGGCAACTAATATTGCCTTTGATCTAGATAAAATTGTTGCTCGTTCACGAGGTATTGCAAAGCAGTTAAATGGTGGTGTTGGGCATCTGCTAAAGAAGAACAAAGTGAAGGTTTATGATGGTCGAGCAGAACTGCTGGGTGGGCATCGGCTGAGGATTGAGCAACAGGATGATGACAGTGTTGAGCTTAGTGCTGATCATATTATCCTCGCCACGGGCGCTCGGCCGCGAAATTTGCCAGGCCTAGAGGCTGATGGGGAATTAATCTGGACTTCCAGAGAGGCGATGACACCATCTTGTTTGCCAAAATCTTTACTTGTGATGGGTGCTGGCGCTATCGGTATTGAATTTGCCAGTTTTTACAATTCCATGGGTGTAGATGTAACGGTGGTCGAAGTGCTGCCACAAATATTGCCAGTTGAAGATGCGGAGATTGCAGAATTTGCCAGCAAATCCTTTACCAAGCAGGGCATTAAGCTTATGACTCAAACAAGGGTCAAGGAATTGCGCAAAGGCTCAGATCAGGTTACCGCTGTGCTTGAGCACCAAGGGGAGTTACAAGAGCTTAAGGTTGATAGAGTTATTTCTGCGGTCGGAGTGGTGGGTAACCATGAAAATCTGGGATTAGAAAACACGCAGGTCGTGGTTGAGCGCAATCATGTGGTGGTCGATGAATGGAGTCAAACTGCGGAGCCTGGTGTGTATGCCATTGGCGATTTGAGTGGGGCACCTTGCCTAGCCCACAAGGCCAGTCATGAAGGAATTATCTGTATAGAAAAAATTGTAGGACAGGCAGATATAGAGCCTTTGGATAAGGGTGCCATTCCTGGTTGCACCTATAGCCGGCCTCAGATTGCCAGTGTCGGGCTAACCGAGACGGCCGCTAAGGATCATGGTTTTGCGGTGCGGGTTGGGCGTTTCCCCTTTCAAGGTAATGGCAAGGCGATTGCCTTGGGAGAAACGGAGGGACTGGTAAAGACCGTATTCGATGCCAATACAGGTGAGTTGCTGGGCGCTCATATGGTGGGTGCCGAAGTCACCGAGATGATACAGGGCTTTGGTATAGCTCAGACTCTTGAAACTACTGAGAAGGAATTAATGCACACAGTATTTCCGCATCCTACCCTGTCGGAAATGATGCATGAAGCCGTTTTGGATGCTTATGATAAGGTGGTTCATTTTTAACCGCTGACTAGTACTAACATTGGAGAGAAAATAATGAACAATAAACAACAATCAATTTCTGGTCGCAGTCTCAAGACCATTGGGAAATATCTTTTGGTGGTATTGGCAATTAGCGGGCTAGTGTCCTGCGACAGTGGTAATTCTGTCGACGAGCCAATTCTAATCAAATTCCCCCATGTAACATCACCAATTACACCCAAGGGGCTTGCGGCTGAACGCTTTAAGAATCTTGTAGAGGAGCGACTTGCCGGTCGAGTTGTGGTTGAAGTCTATCCCTCTGGTCAGTTAATGAATGATGACGATTCCATTGAGGCCTTGGCTTTTGGTGAGGTGCAGATGATTGCTACCTCTTTATCAAAGTTTGATCGTCTAACAAATAAATTTCAGGTGTTTGATCTGCCATTCTTGTTCCCCAACCTAGATGTGATCGAAAAGTTTCAAACGGGTTCGGCGCGAGAAATGCTACTGGGAGCTATGTCGTCACATGGTTTGCAGGGATTGGGCTTTTGGCATAACGGTATGAAACATTTTACCGGGCCAGTGCCAATGTCAGATCCAGAAGCGGCTGAAGGCCTTAAATTTAGAATTATGGAATCCGATGTTCTGCAGGCGCAAATTTTACAAATTGGTGGCAGCCCGCAAAAAATGGCTTTTGTGGAGGTCTATCAAGCGTTACAAACGGGTGCTGTAGATGCTCAGGAAAATACCTGGTCCAATATCTATTCCTCTAAATTTTATGAGGTGCAGAAGCATTTAACGGTGACTAATCATGGTTATGTGGGCTATCTGATTGCGGTTAATTCTGCCTTTTGGAGTGATCTGCCGGATGATATCCGCACTGAACTTGAGGCCATAGTGGATGAGGTTAGTACTTGGGCTAATCAGCGGGCTAAATCTATCAATGAAGAAGCGCTTAACAAAATTATTGCCTCAGAAAACTCCCAAATAACCTACCTCACGGCAGAGGAACTAAAGGTTTGGCAGCAAACAATGAGGCCTGTATGGGATGATTTTTCTGACAAAATAGGGGCTGATGTTATTTCTGCAGCCCAAGCGGCATCAAATTAAAGTACTAAAAAGGAGTATTTGTAGTGAGGATTGTGATTGAGCGTATTGAAGAGGGTGTATTAGCCTTGTTGCTAGCTTTTATGACGCTGCTAACTTTTATTCAGGTTGTACTGCGATATGTATTTAATACAGGATTACTTTGGTCGCTTGAAGCTACTACATATGCATTTGCCGCTCTGGTACTTATTGGTATGTCGTATGGTATCAGAACTAAATCACATATCGCTGTTGATTTATTAGTAAAAAATTTGCCGTCGAGGCTGCGTAATGCCGTTGCAGCATGCGCAGTTGTCATCTGCCTGATTTACACTGGGTTAATGCTTTTTGGTGCCTATGATTTCGTCGACCGATTATTTGATTTGGGTAATCGAGCGCGGGATGTCGCTGCACCAAAATGGTTGTTAACAGCCAGCTTACCATTGGGATTTCTTTTGCTAGCTTTCAGATTTATCGAAGCGGGACTAAAAGTCATTAAAGGTGATTCGGAGGTTTTGGTGACCGGTGTTCATGATGATAAAGAGCAGCTTTTGGTTGCACAAACTGGCGACCAAGGAGAAAAATAATGACCGCTGCTTTTTTACTTTTAGTACTATTTTTACTGCTGTTAATTGGTGTCCCGGTAGCTATTTCTCTTGGATTTGCCAGTATCACTACAATGATATTATTTGGCAATCAGTCGCTGTTGTCGTTGGCACAGAAGTTCTTTCATACCATGCAGGTATACCCTCTGTTAGCGGTGCCTTTCTTTATTTTGGCAGGTGCCTTTATGACCACAGGTGGAGTAGCGAAGCGCATGATTGACTTTGCTAATGCAATTGTCGGTCATTATCGCGGTGGGTTGGCAATGGCGGCCTTGTTGGCCAGTGCCTTTTTCGCCGCTGTCTCTGGCTCAGCACCTGCCACCGTGGTTGCAGTGGGCAGTGTGATGATTGTCGGTATGATCAATTCTGGCTATAGCAAAAGCTTCTCGGCTGGTGTGATATGTAATGCGGGTACGTTAGGTATTCTTATTCCCCCATCGTTGGTGATGGTGGTTTACGGTGCGATTACGGAATCCTCAATCGGGAAACTTTTTATTGCCGGGATAGTGCCTGGTATTGTTATGACGATTGCCATGATGGCTACTATTATGGTGATTGCCAAGCAACAAAATTTACCGCGACAACCAAAGGCAGAGGTGGGGGAAGTATTAAAAAGCTTTAAAGAAGCCTCTTGGGGTTTGATGCTGATTATTATTATTCTCGGTGGTATTTATGCTGGCCTGTTTACACCCACTGAGGCGGCGGCTGTTTCAGCTGTATATGCATTTTTTATCGCTGTTTTCGTGTATAAGGATATTGGTCTAAAACAGGTTCCTACGGTTTTGGTTGATGCGGCGAAGATTACTGTGATGCTGATGTTTATTATCGCTAATGCCTTTATGTTTGCCTTTGTTCTCACCACACTCCAGATTCCACAAATAGCATCAGAGTTTATAGTGGGCATGGGTCTCCCTGTCTGGGGCTTCCTATTAGTGCTGAATATACTCCTATTGGCCGCAGGCAATTTTATGGAGCCGACCTCTGTGGTGTTGATTTTGACGCCAATCGTATTTCCAATTGCAATGGAAATGGGTATTGATCCCATTCATTTAGGCGTACTTATGGTGGTTAATATGCAAATTGGTTTGGTTACGCCGCCGGTCGGACTCAATCTTTTTGTCACTGCCGGGGTTGCTAAGATGAGCCTTGAGGACACCATACGAGCATCATTGCCTTGGCTGGGCGTGCTGCTGATTGTACTAATGTTAATTACCTATATTCCTTGGTTCTCATTAGTGTTACCTAATTCACTCGGACTGTAATTTAGAGGATATATTGATATGGCATTGGTACTCTATAATGCGGCGCAATCGACCTGTAGCCAGAAGGTGCGACTCAGCCTCTGGGAAAAGGGCCTTGCCTTTGAAGAGGTGAAATTAGACCTGTTTCAAGGTGATCAATTGACTGCCGAATATAAACAGCTAAATCCAAACGGCGTAGTGCCTACGCTGGTGAATAACGATGAGGTGATTATTGATTCATCGGTAATTTTAGAGTATCTGGATGATCTTTTTCCCGAGATTGATCTGCGTCCTGAGAGTGCGTTGGCTAGAGCTCAGATGCGCGTATGGTTACGCTTTTTTGAAGAGGTGCCTGTGCCGGCTATTCGCATACCATCTTACAATCGAGTGTTTCTTCGTCATTATCAAAATATGACAGAAGAGGAATTTTTAGCCGTAGCAGAGAAGAAAACTCTGCGTAAAGATTTTTTCCTAAAAATGGGTCGCACGGGTTATTCGGAAGCCGAGATGACTCAAGCTATGGGTAAGCTAGCAAACACTATCCAGCGGATGGAGCAGGCGTTGGCCAATGGAGGTCCATGGTTGATGGGAGAGTATAGTCAAGCGGATATTTCTATTATACCGGTGATAATGCGGATGCAGGATCTTGGTTTGGGTTACCTCTGGGATGATTGTCCGAGCGTTGCAGATTGGTTCGATCGCTATCGTCAGAGGTCTGCATTAATCAATACTTTTTATCACACGTCGCTGCTTTCAGAGCAGTATGGAGATGTGATTATCAGGAGTTAATTATGGGTAGTATGGAATGTCGCTAATCGCTGACCCTTTCTTCTATCTGCTCGCTATTCCAGCGGTGTTGATTTACGGTATGGGCAAGGGTGGTCTTGGTGGTGCTACTGGCGCTATCTCGGTGCCGATGATGGCTCTTGCTATAGACCCTCTGCAAGCAGCGGTTATATTGCTTCCTATTATCTGTGTAATGGACTTGCACACCATCAAACTATTTCGCAATTCATTTGACTGGCCAATTCTTAAAATAATTTTGCCGGCGGCCGTAGTTGGAATTGGCTTTGGTTCGCTGTTGCTTGGATCGTTAGATGCGGCTTACATCAAACTACTACTGGGAATAATTGCAATTTCATTTTGTCTTCATTATTGGCTGTCTTTTGAAATGCAGTATTCTGCAAAAAAAGATCGACTGAATGGTTACTTTTGGGGGTTGGTAGCAGGATTTACCAGTACGCATATTCATGCTGGCGGTCCGCCAATTAGTATTTATTTATTACCGAAAAAGTTGGATAAGGTTATTTTGGTCGGCACCTTAGCGATGTTTTTTGCAGTAATGAACTTTATCAAATTGGTGCCCTACGGTTTGCTAGGTGAGTTCAATACGGTTAATTTATGGACCTCTCTGGTCCTTATGCCATTGGCACCGATTGGCGTCAGTATGGGTTATTGGTTACTTCATAATGCTCAGCAAGAGATGCTATATCGGGTAATCTATGTGTTTTTGTTCGGTTCGGGAGTCAAGTTGGCCTACGATGGGCTGTTGAATTTAGTTGTTTAGTTCGTGATACAATATCCGATTGGCGATGGATGACTGATGGTCATGTCCATTCTGCGTTAAATAATAGCAACGGATTATTGAGTATTGATTGTATGTCACGAAAAATACCGAAAAAACCTACCATAAGAGATGTAGCAGAGCATGTAGGTGTGCATCATTCCACCGTGTCTCGAGCATTGAACCCTAGCAAACATACCAAAATAAGCCCCGAAGTCGTTAAGAAAATTCAAAAGACTGCGGATAAGCTTGGCTATTACCCTAATATCTTGGCATCTTCGCTTAAACAGAATCGATCCTTTGCTATAGGCGTGTTAATCCCTAATCTTATGAATTCGGTATTTCCACCTATTATTCGCGGCATTCAAGATGCTGCTGAGGCGGCTGGTTTCACGGTAATGATCGCTAACACTGATGATGAGGAAGAAAAAGAACAATTGGCGCTGCGAGCTATGCAAAGCCGTTCAATCGAAGGCATTATTATCGCCACCGCAAGACTCAATGACCCTGTAGTGGCGGAATGTATTAGGTTGCATGTGCCCTTTGTCTTGGTTAATCGCTCGGTCGAGCAGGACGGAGTAAATGCGGTCATTGTTGACGAGGATTTTGCCATGCGATCGACATTAGACCATCTGATTGAGCTGAAGCATCGCCGTATAGCCCATGTCACAGGACCGCTTGATACGTCTACAGGCCTTGATCGATCGAATTTCTTTATCAATTATATGAAGTTGCATAATCTGAATTCAGGCCTGGTAGAGACAACGGAGAAATTTACCACAAATGATGGCTATGAGGCCTGTAAGAAGCTATTGGCGAAATATGATGATATAACCGCAGTGGTGGCTGGTAGCGATTTGATCGCGTTAGGCTGTTTAGATGCTATCAAGGAAGCAGGCTTATCCGTTCCTGAAGATATCGCTGTTGTTGGCAATAATGATATTCCGATGCTTGAACGTATGAATCCATCGCTGACGACTATTTCAATCCCCAAGTACGAAATGGGTGCTCAAGCCACTAAGATTTTGCTTGATATTATCAATAATGCGAGCAGTGATTCAGTTGTTATCAAAATGCGGCCTAAGTTAGTTGTCCGTAACTCGACTGGGGTTAATCAAAGTTAAGCACTAAAGTCGGTGATGGGAGCGTAAAGTCGCTCTACTACCTGTTTATCTCTTTACGTCTTTGTATATCGCTAGCTACCAAGGTTGGCTGGTGTGTTCCTCTGGTGTACGGCGCTAATTTGCCGAGGTTAAGTCTTAAAAAGAATCAAATTTATATAAATTTTCATTATAAAAGTATTGGTTGTTTCAAGTTTAGGCAATATGCACACGGTTGCTCTTGGGCACACGTTTGCTTATACTCATGCGGTATGTTGAAAACTTTATGGATGAAGGTTGAAAAAATATCTTATAAAAAACCCAAAAAAGAGTTAGGAGAAAATGTGATGGATAAGAGGCTTAAGAATTTTTTATTGCTAACGGCAGGCGCATCTGTGGCGGCCACAACAATTCAACCAGTGATGGCTCAGTCATCCGGAGCGATGTTAGAGGAAGTGGTGGTCACCTCACGCCGCTATGAAGAAAACCTACAGGATGCACCGGTAGCCGTCAATGCGATGACTGGAGAATTTCTTCAGGAGCAAGGTATCGACACGGTAACTGAAGTGTTGCTTAATTCCCCCGGCGCATCATTTACCCAATTCAATAAGATGCAAGCTGAATATGGTATGCGTGGCGTGTCTTCACAAACTGAGGGTGCTTCAGGGGACTCATCTGTATCAACCATTATCGATAATGTGGTTGTTTCAAAAGACTTTATGAAAAACCCTGCGTTTTTTGATATGGAGCGCGTAGAGGTATTGCGCGGACCTCAGGGTACCGCTTTCGGCCGCAATGCCTCATCGGGGTTAGTGCATTTGGTCACTGCAAAACCCAGTGATGAGTCTGCTGGTGCAGTGACTGTGGATATGGGTAGTCATGGTCTATATGGCGTTGAGGCCTTTGTTACTGGTGCCTTATCTGATACTACAGCTGGTCGCTTAGCCATTAATGTCGATAATCATGATGGCTATACAGAAGATACTCGCACTGGCGATGACTTAGGGGGCGAGGAGAATATTTCTATCCGAGGTTCGCTGTTGATGAATCCGAGCGATACCATGCAAATCTACCTTAAGGCTGAATTTAATGAAGATAATGATGACACACCGGCTATTCGTAAAGGTAAAGACTGCTCGATTCCCTTTCAGGATAAAGGCGCAAGCAGTGTTGTAGGTGCACCTCAGCCGGGTTGGGTGGATGTTGGCACCTTTACCGATTCTTGTGATCCTTGGAAAACCACCATATCTGATCGGTCTTTTTCTGAATTCTACATGGATCGGGAGCTCACCAACTTAACCGCAGAGATAACCTGGGAGTTAGCTGATGGCGTTGCCGTCACCTCGGTAACTGGTTATCTCGAAGGCGAGAGTGAATATATGATCGATGCTCATGGAGGCCCCAATAACTCCATGTTCCAAAATACAGTGAATGATGCAGAAATGTTTAGCCAAGAATTACGTATTGATAACCACGGCAGCGATGATGAATTTCGCTGGGTAGCTGGTGCATACTTTATGTCGGATGAGCACTCTCGCTTTGACCAAAATATTTTCTATACAGAAAATGCTGCCAAGGGACCTCCAGGTGGCGGCGGTGGCACTGCCATGGGAGTAACTGATCCCGACGGTGGTTTCTTCAGGCCAGAAACAAGAGATGTCAAAGACGGTTATAGTGAAACCGATTCGATGGGGTTATTTACTGAGATTACCTATGATATGTCAGATCAGCTAGTGGTCAGTGCTGGTCTTCGCTACAGTAAGGATGAAAAGGACTACACCATAGCCCATTACGGATACGGTTGGGGAGGCATTTTGGAGGGACTAACTGACGGCACAGCCGATCCTTGCGCTTTTATCCCGCCGAAGGATATGTTCTATTGTGGCACTTCCGACGCGCCTGTAGGTTTCCAAACGCCAGTATCGACTAGTGACTCATGGGAAAATGTTAGCGGCAAGCTGTCGCTGTCCTATTCTATCGATGATGATAAGATGGTGTACGCACTCTTTAGTCAGGGCTACAAAACTGGCGGTTTCCAGCCTGAGCCAAGAAGCCCTTCCGCAGCGCTGGAGTCTTTCGATGAAGAGACAGTGGATAATTTTGAGCTAGGCTTCAAGGGCGACTTTGGAGACAGCTTGCGTGTCAATATCGCTGCTTTCTATTCAGAGTATGATGATCTGCAGATGTTCCTGTTTAAAAATACACCATCGGGTGAGTTTACCCAAGTTGCTGAGAATGCGGCTGGCGTTGATATCACAGGTGTTGAGGGTGACTTTATTTGGGCGCCGACAGAGAACTTACGTGTGAGTGGCGGATTTGCCTTTATTGATGCGGAACTAGTCAATGCGCTTATCGATACTGACGGAGATCAAGTAGCTGAAGATTTTGCGGGTACAAGACCAGATAATACAGCGGACTTTACCGGTACTTTAGTTGTTTCTTATGATCTGCCGCTAGATAGTGGTGCACTGGTCAATCTGCGTGCTGATTGGCGTGGTAACAGCGATGTCTATGACGATATTGGCGAACAAGCGGCGCGTAAACACGATGACTATGATGTGTTTGGAGCGCGCGCAACTTGGATTTCCGCTGATGGTGATTGGAATATTGCCCTATGGGGTAAAAATCTATCAGACGAGGCATATACCACTAATGTTGGTCCAGCTCAGCCAAATATAAATCAACTTAACTTTGCTTATGGGGCGCCAAGAACAGTGGGTGCTTCTGTAACCTACAGTTTTTAAGACGATCATGAAATAGCAACTGTTGGATACGGCGACCATTGGTCGCCGTATTCATTTGGGGAATTCCATTTTATTCGGCATAGTTGGGAGGATCTGTAAATGACAGACATTACCAAGCGACAATTGAGTCGATCAGGTGTTATCGCATTATGGGCACTGATGCTTTTCTCTGTTGGATCTCTAGCTGACCCTGATGCAGGTAAGTATGGTTGGGGGCAAAATCGTGCCATCAGCAGAATCACAGACAGTGTCTACCGCTTTGGATCTGATGGGCAGTACGGTGCTTATATTGTAAATGCCCATGGCGTGGTCGTTATTGATGGGCATTATTGTGCTTCGGGGACCATGGCGTGGCTAAAGCAAGAGATTAAAGCGCGTCACCAACAAGATGTATCCTACGTTATTTTAAGTCATGATCATCCAGATCATATTTGCAGAACTGAGTTGTTCGAGGATACGGCTACGGTTATTGGTCATCGTAATATCAGGCCGCATATTCTTAGGGAAAAGCGCGAATCCGCTGTACCTGATATTGTTTTTGATGAACAAATGGATCTTTATCTTGGTGATCTAAAAATAAACCTGATGTTTCTTGGCCCTACCCATAGTGATAATTTAATTCAAGTACATATCCCTACTGAAAAAGTATTGGTGGCTATTGACTTTGCCCGTGGCAAAAACCTTTTTCCGGATTATCGAGATCTTGATGTCCACAATGCGCTAAAAGCACTTAAGAGCTTATCGAGGTTGGAAGATGTTGAGTTTGTGCTGGGCGGACATGGTCCGGTGAAAACGCAAGACAACTTTATGGTTTATCACCGCTATCTACAAGCGCAGAGAGATAGGGTGCTTAACCATATGGTAGAGGGGAAGAGCCTTGAAGAGATTAAAACCCTAGTCACTATGGACGATTTTCGCGATTATCCGAGAATCGATGAATATCTGAATAGCCAAATTGAGACCATGTATAACTATCTGTGGCGCTATCGTGAGCCAAATCAACCGATTGTTATGTTTCGCTGATCGACTTCAGGCCATCATTGCAGTCGTCGACATATGCTCTGATGCTTTGTCTGGTCCCCTATGTCAGATTATGTATCTGCGTACTTGTTGTCCTCGGTGTTTAATCAAGGAGTAGTCAAATGGCAGTGAATTTTAAGCTAAATGGTACTGAGGTTACTTTGACTATTGCCGATGAGACACCACTTCTTTATGCCTTGCGCAATGACTTGGGGATAAATAGCTGTCGTTTGGGCTGTGGATTAGCGCAATGTGGTGTCTGCACAGTGCTGGTCGATGGTGAACCAGAGCGCGCCTGTGTTGTACCGATTAAATCGGTCGATAACAAAAAAGTCACAACGGTTGAGGGGCTTGGTACATCGGAATCACCTCACCCAGTGCAACAGGCGTTTATTGATGAACAGGCGATGCAATGTGGTTATTGCGCTAGCGGTATTATTATGACTACCAGCCTTTTGTTGAAAAATAATAAAGATCCTAGCGAATCTGAAATCCGCGATGCCCTCAGTGGCCATATCTGTCGTTGTGGTACTCATACAAGAATAATAAACGCAGTTAAAAAGGCCGCTCAACTTGCGCGGAGTACTGAAAAGTGATCAGTCGGCGCAAACTATTATTTAACGCTGGAGCTCTGACTGTCTATTTCTCTCTGAATCCTGTGCTGGCTGCTAATGCTAATAAACCCAGTTCATTATTGCCGAGAGCACTTAAGCATAACCCTGAATTAGATGCCTGGCTGAGCCTTGATAAGCGCGGTAAGGTAAAACTATTCTCAGGAAAGGTTGAGTTAGGCCAGGGCATTCTAACGGCATTCGCTCAGATTGTGGCAGAGGAGCTCAATGTGGCGATGACGCGAGTAGAAATCATTAATACAGACACGCGTCAGTGTCCTGATCTTGGTTATACCTTTGGTGGTATCTCAATTGAGCATGGGGGCACCGCATTGCAATTAGCAGCTGCTGAGGCCAAGGCGGTTTTACTTTCTTATGGAGCCCAACACCTAGCCACCGAAACTAGTCAACTGTCGGTACAAGATGGCGAGTTTTATCTGAATAATCAACCCTCCGGAATTACTTATTGGCAGGTATTGACTGACTCGCGTTTTGATATTCAGAGTTACGGAAGAGGTGTTATTGAGCAGTCACGCGAGCATAGCATTGTCGGTACCAGCGCACAGCGACTCGATATACCGGCCAAAGCTTTTGGTCAGGCCGCCTTTATTCAGGATATGCGGTTTTCTGATATGTGGCATGCGCGGATTGTAGGGCCCCCTGTCCCAGGTGCAGCATTAATAGATAGCAACTTTGAGTCAAAGCATTTATCTGCAGGTCAGCATCTAGTTCAAGATGGGTCTTTCTTGGCCATCGTTGGTAAACGTGAGGAATCGGTCGTACGGGATTCCCTGACGATCGCTAATAATTGTCAGTGGAGTCGAGGCTCTGAGTTACCTGATGAAAACAATCTTGTAGCTTGGCTTAAGAGTGCTGCCGATCCTGCTGAGACTGTTGCCCAGGCCGGACAAGGTAAAAGGAATAGCAGGCTTAACTATAGGGCCCAGTTTTCACGCCCCTACCAGGCTCATGCCTCCCTGGCGCCGTCCATGGCAATAGCGAAGCTGGAGGGGCGGCAGCTAACCGTGTGGAGTCATGCGCAGGGTATGTTTCCTCTGCGAAGTGCTATTGCACGCTTATTGGATATGGATGAGACAATGGTTCGCTGTATTCATGTGCCGAGTTGTGGATGCTACGGTCACAATGGTGCTGATGATGCCGCCTGTGATGCCGCAATTATTGCAACCAAGCTGCCGGGGAGGACTATTCGGTTACAGTATTCACGAGAGGATGAGTTTCTGCGCGAACCCTATACATCAGCGATGGCAGTGGAAATTGAGGCATCAGTGACCGAGCAGGGCAAGATTCAGAATTGGGATTATCAAATATGGAGTTGTGCTCATTCAAGCCGTCCCGGTGGCGCTAAACGAGCGGGTAATTTTCTTTCAGCATCGCGGATAAAAAAATCAATAGCCAAGCCTGCGTCGGTACCGATCCCACAACCTAGGGGCGGCAGTGATAGAAATGCTGTGCCACTGTATACCGTACCCAACCTCAGGATTCGCCGGCATCTAGTGCCTGAAATGCCATTACGAGCCTCTTCTCTGAGGACTCTAGGTGCTTTTACCAACGTGATAGCCATAGAGTCCTGTATTGATCAGTTAGCTCTAATGACTGCCGTTGACCCCATCGACTTTCGCATTAAAAACTTGCAGGACCAGCGCGCAATCCATGTGCTTGAGAGACTACGCGAAGTCAGTGATTGGCGCCGGCACGCTGAAGGACAGGGTCGAGGTATCGGTTTTGCTCGTTATAAAAATTCGGCGGCCTATTGTGCCGTGGCATTTTTTGTTCGTGTTAATAAAGCAACAGGAAAGATCACCTTAGATAAGGCGGTTTCGGTAACTGATGCGGGTCGAGTCATTAACCCTGATGGTGTTAAAAATCAAATTGAGGGAGGTATCATTCAGGCGGCATCTTGGTGTCTTAAAGAGCGTGTTCGATTCAGTAAAACGCAGGTAAAGTCCCGACATTGGGGAGAGTATCCAGTTTTGGGTTTTAACGAGGTGCCAGAGCTGGAAACGCATATTGTCAATCGAGCTGACCAGCCGCCGTATGGAGTAGGTGAGGTATCACCGGGTCCAGCTGGAGCCGCCTTGGCCAATAGTATTGCAGATGCTTTGGGCGTTCGTTTGCATGATATTCCTTTCACCTCATCCTATGTGTTGCAAGCTTTGCACAATGTATCCGAGGTATAACAAATAATGGGTGGATTGAACAATGAGTTGGAATAGACGTAAGTTTATTGGCGTTATGGGATGTGCCGCTGGCAGTTTGCCGGCCACTGGACTGATAGGTGCAGTTGAGCCTGGTCGCAAGACGGTTAAGATCGCGGGTAAGCGGGCTACTGTAATTGATATTCATGCCCATTGCGTGGTGCCAGAGGTGCAGCGACTGCTTCAGGGAACTGAGATGTCGACGGTTAAGTTTAACCCTAAGCAGGCGCTAGACTCCAGTCGTGTGGTGCAGATGGATAGGCGAGGTATTGATATTCAAGTCCTGAGTATTAATCGATTTTGGTGGTACAGAGCGGATGCTCAATTGGCCAGTAGTATTGTTAGACTGCATGATCAGCATTTAGCTCAATGGTGCGCCAATAGTGCCAATCGCTTCGCCGCGTTGTCCTCGGTAGCACTACAATTTCCTCAGTTGGCTGCTCAACAATTGGACTATGCAGTAAATAAATTAGGTTTAAAAGGTGCGTCAATTGCCGGTCATATGTTGGGAGAGTCGCTATCATCTCCTCGCTTTGATCCCTTTTGGGCTAAGGCGCAAGAGCTTGATGTGCCAGTCTTTATGCATCCCACGGGTGCCACCAATGTTGTTCGCGAGGGTGCTCTCGATGGCCCGGGCGATTTAAATAATATTATCGGCAATCCGCTAGAAACTACGGTATTTTTATCAGATTTAATTTTTAATGGCACCTTAGATCGATTTCCTCAATTAAAAATCTGCGCCGCCCATGCTGGAGGCTTTTTACCCTCTTACCTAGGCCGAACAGAAGTCGCATGTGAGGTAAGATCTAGAGCAAACTGCTCAAATCGAAAAAGTCCCAGTGATTACCTAAAAGATCAGATTAGTATTGATTCAATGATTTTCTCTTCTGAGGGGCTGCGGCATTTAGTGGCTGAGGTAGGTGTTAACCAAATTGTCTACGGCTCAGATACTCCCTTTAATTGGCCGGATACTATCGATATTATCGCCAATGCCCCATTCTTAAACTCTAAGGAAAAACGGGCCATTCTCGGCGGAAATTTAACTCGATTACTGCGATTAGCGATATAGTAACCGCCACTAATCAATCGTGGGAGCAGCGATTGGATTTATCCTTATTATCGGCAGTGCCGTACTATGTGCTCAGCAAGTGCCATTGATGCGGTTAATCCCGGAGACTCTATACCATAGCAGTTTATTAGCCCTTGATGTCCATGTTGAGATTCATCCTGAATTAAAAAATCTCCCGGAGTACTATTGGGGCCCACTAATTTCGGTCGAATACCAGTATAGCTAGGCTCTAAGGCATGTCCGTCGAGGCCGGGATAATAGCGTTTTATAGCGTCAATAAAGTTATTTTTACGACTTTCATCAAATCGATAATCAAGTTTATCAATCCATTGCACATCTGGGCCAAACCGCAGTTGATTGGCTAAGTTCAGTGTGCTGTGTATACCCAAGCCTGCATTGGTAGCTAGAGGGTAGACAAGATGAGAAAAGGGCGATGGTCCGGACAGATTATAATAATGGCCTTTGGCAAAATAGATTGGTGGTGTCAGGGATGATGCAATGCCCAGTTTTTTGTCTATTTCTGGGGCTGATAGTCCCCCGCAATTAACCAATAAACGACATTGAACAGAACAGTTCTCTGCACCTGATATGGTAATAATGGGCCCAGTATTCTTGAGCTGACCGCCAGTCACTGTGCTGTTATAGAGTAAAGTCGCACCCTGATTGGACAAATCCGCTGTAAAATTCATCATCAATTCATAGCTATCTATTATGCCGGTAGAGGGTGACAGAAGTCCTGCAACCGCTTGTAGTTCAGGCTCCGAGTCTCGCAGTTGGGTAGCGGATAGGTAGCTTAAATCTGTGACACCATTCTGGCTAGCTTGATGCTGATAATTTAAGAGTGTAGCAATTTCAGATTTGTCAGTAGCAACGATTAATTTACCGACGGCTTTATGGGCGATAGCTCGCTCTTTGCAATAGTCATACAGCTGAGTTTTACCTGAGACGCAGAGGTCCGCTTTTAGGCTATCTGTTGGATAGTAGATTCCCGCATGAATAACTTCTGAATTGCGAGCACTGATTTGTGTGCCGAAAGTCGATTGTGACTCGATGACAGTCACCTCACGGCCTGATAGCGCAAAGGCACGACCCACGGCAAGCCCAACAACTCCGGCACCGATTATGACAACATCGAATTTATCCATAAGTTGTGGCTAAGTTATCCATTATCTTTAATGACGTCAATGCTCGATTTTCAAATTTGTCCGGCTTGGGCAATTACTGATATTGCGGAGATGTTGTGCGGAAATCATGATTCGGCATTATTTTTTCATTGTGATCTGAAGCACATCAATAGTAGTATTGCCTAAGAGTTGCACACGTTTGCATTCTATGGGTATACTAGGCCAAATTCCATTTTTATTTGTGCTTGGACGAGCTTAATAAAAGGTTTATGGTCGCCTGTTAGATGATTGCAAAAACAGTAATATATTGTGTGAAAGGCACATATGATGATCGCGCTAAATAACACTTAACAAGTGGGCCTAATGTGGGAAGCATTCAACATTTAAATTTATAGGGGTAAATGATGACTAATAAGTATCTAAATAAATTGCGATTTACGAGTTTGCTAGCGCTATGTTTTATCTTCCTAGTAGCATCCTATTCCCATGCAGGATCAGTAAAGCTTGCATCGAAGAAAGAAAGAGCCAAATGGGGCAATGAGTGGTCAGATCGCGTCGGTGCTCATCTGGAATACAGTTTTGATTCGAGTGGTCCCGATGCTTGGGATGCTAAGCAACATTCAACAGTATTTGTTACTACGGAGGGTCCCGGATATGGTGGCTTACTCAGTGGTGTATCACTGCCCGGCGTGGCCATCTTTGATGCGGACACCAGAGAGGCAGTAGCGACAGAAAGCTATGATGTGTTGTCTTGGGGGTGGAAAAATGTGTTTGAGCCTCATGGATTGGGCACGTCACCCGATGGCAAATGGATTTATCTTGCTACGGGAGAAGGGTCATTTATGACCACCGGAGAGCATGCGGGTCGTTTCTTTGTCATTAATGCCCGTACTCTAAAAATCGATAAAGTGATCAAACTTCAGGGTCAGGCTCATCATGCAAAATCCTACAGAACGCCAGAGGGTGAGCAGCGCGTAATTCTCTATGGTTGGTCTCAGCCACTACTGGTATTGGATCCTGATAATGACAATCGTCCAGTCGGTAGTGTCACCCATCAAGATCAGGGCAGTGAGGCGTACCAGTATTTCCCATCTCCCAATGGTGATTTGATTATCGGTTTGGGTCGCTATCGTGATTTCGATATGCGTAAGCATTTGAAGGACAATCCTATTTGGTTGATTGACCCAAAGACTTGGAAGGTAAAGAAATGGATTGCGGTCGGTGACAGTGCGCTGGCTTGGGCATCATTTAGCTCAGACAACAAATATTTATATGTCACCGGCGCGCGCAATAGTATTGTGATTCAGGTAGATATGCATGAGCAAGAGGTCGTTACTGAGCAGCGAGCTGGTGTTGATGGCCCCTATGGTAATCACTTTGGTTGGGATGATCGTTATATCTACACCATTGGTAAGGGTGAGGAGTCTCATAACCGCGGTAAGGTGCTCGGTATGGTTGATGTGGACACCATGCTAGTGCCGGGTTCTCGAGCGATGAACCAGTTTTATACTGGCTGTGTGCGCGGTGATCACGGTACATTGCATCCAGACCCTGAAGCCAATGAGCTTTGGATTAGTTGCAACGCCAGTTTCGAGGTAGTTGTCTTTGACCTCGATCGATTGGAAGTGACTGCACGATTGCCTCTGCCCAACGGCGGTAGCACTCACTCAGGCGCTTTTGTGACCTACCCCAATGGTTGGGATGAGATTGGTGAAACGGTTTCTGATCAAGCCGGTTTGCAAGGAAGCGCACTTGAAATGAAGCGCAAGATTATTGCGGGTGAATTTTAGGCGTTATTTAGTTATAGGATTTTGGTCAACAATATTAAGGAATAGATTAATATGAGAAATAGCGTTATCGGCTCTAAAATCGCGGGCATCCGTGTTATTGGTTCGCTCTTATGTAGTTTCGTTTTAGCGGCTGGCGTTAATGCAGACGATGATTTAATCAAGCGCGGAGAGCAGGTTTTTAATACGGTAGCCAATATTGGCTGTGCTGGCTGTCATGGGGCATTTGCCGAGGGTGATTTGGGTGTAGGTCCCTATATTCGCGGTGCCTCGGAGGGCTCGGTAAGAGCGGCGATTGAGGGTATTGGCCCCATGGTTGCAATTAAGGCAGTGATTACTGAAGAAGAAACTAAAGCTGTATCTGCCTATGTCAATTACTTGGGTGCGGCCCAGGTCGCCAGAACTCAGGTTAAAAGAGGGCGATTTGTACCTGAGAGCTTTGCCACGCAACCTGGCACTAGCATGCAGATAGTTGTGCAAAATGCGGGTTTCTCTGCGCATAGTTTCCAAAGTGATAATCTGGGCATCGATAAGCTCTCGGTGCCGGCACGTAGCGCTAAGAGTTTTCTGTGGCAGGCACCTGAGCAAGAAGGTGAGTATTCCCTGTACTGTACCGATTGCAAACTAAAGGATCAGTTGTTTAAGATCAAAGTGGACAAGACGGCGAAAAAATTTATTGCCATCACGCCAAAGGTTGAGGACTCAATGTAGTATGGTTGACTTTGGCTTGGACTGTTTTATTGTTGTGACTAGAGTCCTACGGTAGTGGTCTACGCTGGGTAGTAAATATGGATAATTCAGTGGTGCAGGAACAATCGCAGTATAGAGGGTGGTCGATTGTGATGCGTTGGTTGCCGAGCAAGCAACTTGCGTTGATTGTTGCTTGCCTGGCAGTAACTGCTGTAATTGCTGCAAGTTGGTTAGTGTTTCCCTATTTCGTTAAAGGTCAGGATCTTTTGTCCGATGTGGGCGGCAGTGTTAAGCAGGAAAAATTACTTAATTCGATTTCGATTGGCCGCTTTCTAACTCGTTCAACATTTGGCCAAGGTGAGGCTCAGGTGGATATGTTGTATGCCACCCCAGAGTTTTTCGAGGTCACAGATCGGGCTGCAGTGGTGTCAGATTACCGCCCAGATCTCTATCATGTCTTTATCATTACCGAGACTACCCATGTTGAGGAGCTTCCTGCGCAGCTGCCGGATGCTAGGCTTAGCATAGATGGTCAGGTCTACAAGCCTTATGATGTTGAAGGGCCATTGCAGGTCAGTCATCATCGCTCAATCACCATACGCTTCCCTGCCTATACTGACGATGGTCGACCAACCTTGACTGAATCAGCAGCCTCTATCGATCTTGAGTTGTTTGGTGCTTGGGATCCTGATGGTGGAAGCCGGTCTGCTAGTTGGCAAGTGCCGTTAGCCTATCCCGATCAACTGGGCGAAAAGGGTGTATGGACACCAATGATGGTTTTTGGTTTATCCGCCGGATTATTATCATTTGTTTTAACGCCCTGTCTAATTCAATTGTTGGCCGTCTATTTAGTGACATTAACTGGTTTTACCGCAGATCAATTTGAAACTCGTCATGCGTTAGACAGAAGCGCTATAAGGCGCAAAATCTTTGCCGTTGGTGGGGCTTTCGCCATAGGCTTTGCAGCGTTATTTACTTTGACCGGTGCGGCCATCGGCTATGCTGGAAAGTCTGCTCAGATGTTTTTTGCCATTTGGAGTCCGACGCTGACAGTACTTGCCGGTATTTTAGTTATTGTTATGGGGCTCTGGGTCGGTGTGCGGTCGCGTGCGCCGATAGTTTGTCATTTAGCGCCCAATCGCTTGCAGTCTGGACTAGCTAAAGAAGGGGGCTCCTACTGGGGCGCTGGCTTAACCGCAGTAGGTTTCTCTCTCGGCTGTCTGACCTGTTTTGGTGGTGCTATTATCGCCACGTTATTGGTCTATGTTGGTGCTCTGGGAAGTGCACTCGTCGGCGCGACCGTGATGTTCGCATTCTCAATGGGTATTGTCATTCCCTTTCTTTTGGCTGCATTTTTTCTATCGCGCACATTGCCAGTGCTACAGCAAATTCAGCGTTATACGCCTGCTATAGGCCTCTTTAGCATGTTGGTGATTGTGGCCTTTGGCATGGTTCTGGTGACCGATAACTTCCATGTGCTGAGCGATTTTATATATCCTTACTTAGGGTTGAGTTGAGATTATGAGTCCGGGTAATACAGTATTATTTGTACAGCGTTTAGTGCTATTTCGGCTTATGTGGCTTAGCGCAGTATTTGCGGCTTCTTTAAGTCATGCTGTATATGATGATGGGGCCAGATATGCATTTACCGCAAGTCCAGAAAAGCAAGCCATTTATATTATCGATCTTCATAAGCGTAAACAGGTTGATACTATTGCTGTGGATTCGGTACCGGACATGGTTTCAGCTTCCGAAAATCTCAAGGCACTTATTATTGCCAGCCGTAAAGCTAAGCGGTTAGTGTTGGTTGATCTAAGTAGTGAGCAACTATCCCAATATAATTATCCATTGACCATCTCACCCGATTATATAAATGTTAGCCCGATTGGGACGGTTGCTATTTACGATCGACAGCAGCAAATTTTAGAGGTGCATGCGGTTAAACGTCGACAAGTGCTATTGCGAGCAGAGAATGTGCGGAGCTCAGAAAAGTTTACTTTTAACCTCGATGGGTCAACCATCTATTGGGTTGATCAAGGGGCAGGGACGTTACATTCCATTGATCTGTGGTCAAATGCAAAAAGCTTACAATTAACTACTGCGGTAGAAAGTCTGACGGCTTTATCGCGTAGCACTGATGGCTTGCTTGGCTTTATTAGCAGTCGATTAGACAATACAGTGTATGTGGTTAATCTAAGAGATTTCAGTCAATTGACTGCAATCAAGGTTGGTAGTGGTCCCAGTAGGCCTTGGGGCACTGCCGATGGTCGCTATATGCTAGTTGCCAACCGCGATGATAGTACGATAACAGCTATTTCCACCTCCAGCTTGCAGCGCCTTTATACGGTACCCACAGTGACTAAACCGATCGCGATTAATCCGGGATGGCTTGATAGTACAGCAGCGATATTAGGCGAGAATGGTGCTGTTGCTTTTATCGATGTAGCTAAAGGCACTGCTGGGGAAACTTATGATTTGCAGAGTTTACCCCATGAGGGCGTGGTTACTTCGGACTCCAGAACACTGGCTGTGCCGGTTGCTGGTAAAGGTGCAATTTCTTTTTTTGATATGAGAAAACGGTCGTTGACCTCCGAAATCAGTGGTTTGCCTAACGATATTGGTGCTGCGACGTTGGCTGTTTCAAATAACTTATGTCATTAGTATGGATAATCTCTTGCGTTTAAAACAATTGGCTAAGTTATGTCTTAGCGTTGGTCTGGTCTGGGCGTTTCTTTTTTCTTATGGGGCGTCTGCAGAGATTGTTTCAGGTGAGTTTGAGCTAGTGGATCACAAAGGTAACCGCGTTAATCAATCTAGCTATAACAATAAATTGCGTCTGGTTTTTTTTGGATTTACCCGCTGCCCGATCATTTGCCCTACCACATTATCTGAAGTGTCCAAGGTGATGCCTATGTTGGATAAGCGTATGGATCAGGTGCAGCCCATTTTTATTAGTATTGACCCTGAATATGACACTATTGAAACGGTAGCCGATTATGTCAGTGTCTTTCATCATTCTGTTGTTGGTTTGACCGGTAGTGCCGAGCAGGTCAAGCAGGCGGCTGAAAGTTTTAATGTAACCTATGGCAAAGGGCCAGTGAATAGCTTGGATGAAGCGGAGGAGATATTTCATAGCTCCTACCTGTATTTAATGGACCGCGATGGTGGCTTACTTGATGTTATTGGTTACGGCGCTAAACCTAAACTAATATTGGAAAAACTGGAGCAGTACCTATGAATTTCCGCTTTTTATCTTCACTACCATTATTTTTGCTGGCGCTGTCCCATGCGGTAAATGCGGCTGATCTAGTTTTGAATGAGGCTTGGGTAACGGCACCGCTAACCCAGAATTCGAGTGGAGTAGCAGCATTTGCTGTTATCTCTAATATCAGTCAAAAGCAAATTGCTATTGTTGGCGCCAGTAGTGACTACGCTGAAAAAGTGCAGATTCATCGTATCGAACATCAGCAGGGCGTAGTAAAAATGAAGCCCGTGCCGTCAATCAATATTCCTCCCAACCAGCAGGTCACTCTTAATCAAGATGGATTACATTTGATGCTAATGGGGTTGCAGAATATGCCGTGGGACGCCAAGGATATTAGCATACAGCTCCACTTAGACAATGGTGAGCGCCTTGCCCATAAGTTTGAAATAAGAGGTCTTAACTACAAAGCCGAGAGTCACCACCATCACTGAGATGGATCAAAAGCTACATACAGTGCTCACCCAGCACTAAATTAACGTCAGAAATATTAGCCCATTCAGCCATTGAGGCATCATAAAGGCGCACATCACTGTAGCCAAGTATCTCTTTGAGAACAAACCAAGGGGGAGCGGCATGGAGCCCCTCGTTGCAATAGGTGACGATAGTCTTGCTATTATCGACACCATGAATTCCATATATTTCTTGCAGTTCTAACGCTGATTTAAAGGTACCGTCTTCGTTGAAATTGTCCTGCCAAGGTACACTTTGAGCTCCGTAGATATGTCCGGGGTACTTATGGGCAATACTATTGTGAAAGGTTCGGCCTATAACTTCACCGGTATATTGGTCTCGAGGTCGACCGTCAACGAGGGTAAAGTTTTTGTCCGTTAATCGAGACTCTATGTAAGATTTGTTGGTGATAAATGCGTTATTTATCGTCGTAATCTTGTACTTAGAGGGTATTATCGAGCTTTTAGTGGAAACAAACTCCCTGCCACTTCTTGACCATGCGTCTCGGCCTCCATCCAGAATATGTATTTTTTTATGGCCATAATATCTCAGCATCCAAAACATTCTAGTCGATAGTCGGCTAGTCATATTGTCATATAAGACTATCGTTGAATCGACATCAATACCCAGTCGCTGCATTAGTAGCTCAAATGCGTCGGGTGTTAGGACGTTGAATAGCGCAGGTTTGCTTTGGTCACTAATATCTTGAGTCCAGTCTATAAAACGCGCTGTTGCAATGTGAGCCTGGCGATAACTTTCTAGCGTGCTGCCGAGGCTGAGCACAACGATATCAGGCCCAGTCAGATTTGCCTCAAGCCAATCACTAGTCACCAAGGCATCCGTTTGATGGGTGATAGGTTGAGGGGTGTAGGAGTCTGAGCAACCTACGGTAAACAGTAATACAAGGATACAGATAACTCTCATAGCAGGTCTCTAATACAACTATTTAAGCCGAATGGTGGCTCTAGACATTATCTGCGACTTGCAGCTCAATATGTAGATACCCATTCAGCATAAGCGATAAGTGATTCTATATATACATACTGAGGATGAATAGTAGCGTTAATATGGGTTTGAGCTATTCATAATTGATAATGCTGCGATAGCTATCACATAAAAACTGGTTTTCCTCTGTGAGATAAGTTTAAAGCGCAATAAAAAAGCGACCCTGAGGCCGCTTTTTATTGTTCACTTTTTAGTTGTTAATTTGGCGGTTAGCCACATTTAGAGTCGCCGCAATTGAGGCAAGTCATACAACCATCCATCAGGATCACCGCTTTAACGCTACATTTTTTGCATACTTCGGCGTTGGCTGGGAAGTCGCCGGTATCGGCGGTGGGCGTTGCCGTTACTGTGCTCTCAAATTCAGCGCGTTTCTGATCCATTATTTTCTGCTGGTGTTCGGGGATCTCGGGCTTTTTTAGCATACCGATTTTTTGTAGGTGATCTTCGATGGCCCAGCCTATCTCGGCAACCAATGAGGGCATAAACTTACCACCGGGTTTGTAGTAACCGCCTTGAGGGTCAAATACTGCCTTCATTTCTTCAACCAGGAAGGTGCAGTCACCCCCTTTACGGAATACTGCAGAGAGTACGCGGGTAAGGGCAACGATCCACTGGAAGTGGTCCATATTTTTTGAGTTGATAAATACTTCGAAGGGGCGGCGTAGCTCATGGTCGGTACCCTGATTCAAAATAATATCATTGATAGTCAGATATAGCGCGTGGTCAGACATTGGCGTCTTGATCTTGTAAGTGCTACCCGCCAATTCTTCAGGGCGCGAGACTTTCTCATGCATCTGAATAATATTACTCTCGGCTTCTTGAGCGGCAGCTTCCTGTATCTGTTCTTCAGTGGCGACTTTGTAGCCAACAATTTTTTGTGCGATTTTCTTTTTCATCATATTCCTCTTTCTATCCCTTGCAGTTGCTACGGAATGATTTTTAGTTGATTAAAATTTTCCGTAGTAACCTTCTTTCAGTGCATCGAACAGATTAGCCGCTGTATGGGTTTCCCCGTCGTACTCAACTTCTTCATTACCTTTGAATTCGACCGTGGAGCCATCTTCCAGAGTAAAGCTATAAGTCGTGTTCTCTAAATCTTTCTCGGTGACCAATACCCCTTGGAACGCCTCTGGATTAAAGCGGAAGGTGGTGCAACCTTTAAGGCCGTTCTCGGCGGCATAAAGATAGATATCTTTAAAGTCCTCATAATCACAGTCGGTTGGCACATTAATGGTCTTAGAGATTGACGAGTCGACCCATTTCTGCGCGGCGGCCTGAATATCAACATGGGCTCGTGGCGTGATATTTTCCGAACTCATAAAGTAGTCAGGTAAAGCCTCTTCTTCGGTGGTGCCATAGGGCATGGCTTTATCGTTGACTAATGTGCGATAGGCCAGTAACTCATAGGAGAATACATCGACTTTCTCTTTGGATTTTTTACCCTCGCGAATGACATTGCGCGAATAATGGTGGGCAAAACTGGGTTCAATACCATTACTGACATTGTTTGCTAGCGATAATGAGATAGTCCCTGTTGGCGCAATTGATGAGTGATGGCTAAAACGGCAGCCCTCTTCAATCAGTGACTCCACCAACTCTGGTGCAACCGTAGCAATATTTTGCATATAGCGGCTGTACTTGGCCATGAGTACTTTGCCCTTCAGTTTATCGCCGACTTTAATACCATCTTTGGCCATATCAGGCTGTTTAAATAGCATGGCTGCGGTGACTTCAAATTCATCTTCCATTACCGGAGCAGGCCCTTTTTCTCGTGCCAGGTGCAAACCAGTCTTAAGACCAGCAACCGCCATATCGCGCGCAACGCGCTCAGTGAATTCCAATGAATCCTGCTCACCGTACTTCATGCGAAGCATGGTGATGGTTGAGCCGAGGCCAAGGAAGCCCATGCCGTGACGACGCTTGTATTCAATTTCTTGGCGTTGGCCATCTAGCGGTAGGCCGTTGATCTCGACCACGTTATCGAGCATACGGGTAAATACGCTTACCACTTCCGCGTACTCTTCCCAATCAAAATAGGCTTCTGCGGTAAAGGGATTACGCACAAATTTGGTCAGGTTTACTGAGCCCAACAGACAACTACCATAGGGAGGTAATGGTTGTTCACCACAGGGATTGGTGGCGCGAATATCTTCGCAGAACCAGTTGTTATTATTCTTATTGACTTGATCAATAAGAATAAAGCCAGGCTCTGCATAGTCATAGGTGGACGACATAATGGCATTCCACAGCTTCTGAGCACGAATAGTCTCATAGATACGACAAGCCACCAGCCCCTCATCATTGCTAATATAGTTTTCTGTGGTGGGGAAGGGCTTCCACACAATATCATCGCCTTTTAAATCCAAGCCGCCTTCGATTTCCTTGGCACTGACAGGGAAGGTTAAATCCCATGGGCCATCAGCGCGAACGGCGTCGATAAACTCCTCCGTGATCAGCAGTGATAGATTAAACTGACGCAGGCGCCCGTCTTCGCGTTTGGCGCGAACAAAATCAAACACATCGGGGTGGCTGACATCAAAGGTTGCCATCTGCGCACCGCGGCGACCGCCGGCGGAAGATACGGTAAAACACATCTTGTCGTAGATATCCATAAATGACAGCGGACCAGAGGTATAGGCTCCAGCACCAGAAACATAGGCTCCTTTGGGTCGCAAGGTGGAGAATTCGTAACCAATACCGCAGCCAGCCTTGAGCGTAAGGCCGGCTTCGAGATTGCGCTCGAGAATACCCTGCATGGAGTCAGGCACAATGCCAGATACGGTGCAGTTGATAGTGGAGGTGGCGGGTTTGTAGGCCTGCGCACCAGCGTTAGAGATAATGCGCCCAGCGGGAATGGCACCTTGTTGCAGGGCCCAGACAAACTTATCTTGCCACTCTTTGCGTTTATCTTTGCTTTCAACACCAGCGAGTGCCTTGGCCACACGCATATAGGTGGCGTTGATATCTTTATCAACAGGCTGCTCTTGTTTGTCTTTTAGGCGATATTTTTTGTCCCAGATATCCAGTGACGCATCTTGCATTGCGATATCTTGACTTGCTTCAGTTGGCTTTACAGTTTTAAGTCTCGTTGCGCTCATTACATGACCTTTTAATTAATTCGTTTTTGACTGCTATTTATTTCGCTTTTATTCGCTTTATTTTGCTTTATTTCGCCGACACGCGATCCGCGACACCTTCGAAAAGATGCTCCTTTTTGGTGCACCATTGATAATAAATAGAGCTTATTATTGTGACGTTAGACGCTACTTCTTGCTCTTTTTATTGCTCTTTATTCATTCTTGACCCGAATACGAGTTTATCCTACATTTTGTGTCATGCAAGCATTAATCCACTATATATTGTGTTTTTTTTCAATGTTTGCCCATAAAAGGTTTGTAAATCAGGGTAAAAGTTGTGGATAAAAGCCGCTGTCCCGCGTGGTTATTGGGCTGGCAAAAAAGTCTGACTAGTCAGCCTAAACCGGTCATGTTATGTCGTCGTATAACAGCACAACCCAAAAATTTAATCACCGGGCCATTTTTGGGTACTGAATTGGGTGCTCAATTGGGTACTGAGGTTGTTGCGCTTAAAGTTGTACCCACCAAGTGAGTTATATAAAATGGCCGACTTTCACTAATCACCCGCAATTAAGTCGCCAAACGGCTGCTTTGCGTTCTTATGAGGTTTCTCATGGATATTTTTGACTTCTCCAATGGTCGCGAGGGCTACTATGGAGAGTACGGCGGTGTTTTTCTGCCCGAAATTTTACATGCCACCATTGAGGAGCTCCTTGAGTGCTTCCGCGAATGCAAGGCAGATCCCAAGTTTTGGCAAGACTATGTGGCGCTGCTGCAAAATTACTCTGGCCGACCCACACCGGTGACCTATCTGGAGAATCTCAGTCGAGAATTAGGTGGTGCGCAGATTTATGTGAAACGCGATGATCTTAATCATACCGGTTCCCATAAGGTCAATAATGTGATGGGGCAGGGGCTGCTGACCCAGAGACTGGGCAAGAAGCGTGTTATTGCTGAGACTGGCGCGGGACAGCATGGTTTTGCCACGGCAACTATGGCGGCTAAGTTTGGTTTTGACTGCAAAATTTATATGGGCGCGGTGGATGTTGCCCGTCAGCGTCCTAATGTTTTCTGGATGGAAAATCTGGGTGCCGAGGTAGTCGCGGTAGAAGATGGCCAGAAGACTCTCAAAGACGCTGTAAATGAATGTATGCGTGATTGGGTGACTAATATGGCTGATACCCATTATATTCTCGGTACCGCCTGTGGCCCCCATCCCTTTCCGGAAATGGTCAGTTGGTTCCAATCAATTATTGGTCTTGAAGCTCGTGAGCAGATTATGGCGCAGACCGGGCGCTTGCCCAACCGCGTCTATGCCTGTGTCGGTGGTGGGTCCAATGCCATGGGGCTATTTCAGGGCTTTTTCGATGATGATGTTGAGTTAATCGGCTGTGAGGCTGGGGGTGAGGGCGTTGGCTCCTACATGCACTCGGCGCGGTTGGCCTATGATGATGCCAGTGTTGGCGTGGCTCAGGGTTACAAAACCTACTTCCTGCAAAATGATGAGGGCAATATGAGTGAGACTCATTCGGTTGCTGCAGGTCTCGATTATATTGGCGTTAATCCAATCTTTGCCCATCTGCATGATCAGGGCAAGGTGCGCTTTGAGGCAGCGACGGACGCTGAGGTTAAAGAGACACTTAAACTAACCATGCGCACTGAGGGTTTAATTCCAGCGTTGGAGAGTACCCATGGCTTTGTTGTGGCGTTAAATGAAGCGCGCACCATGGCCAAGGATGAAATAGTGCTGGTGAATATGTCGGGCCGCGGTGATAAAGATATCTTTACCATTGCCGATGCGCTGGATGATGCTAAGTGGAAGTCGTTTATTGGCGGTAAAGCCGACCAGTACCGTGCGGAGAACAAATAATGGGTCTAGAAGCTTTTATTGCCGAGCGTAAACAGAGTAAAGATCTATTGGTTATGGCCCATGTCGTCTGCGGCTATCCCAGTTTTGACGAGAATCTCCAAGAACTGGAGATTATGGCCGAGGCGGGCGTAGATCTGGTTGAGTTGCAGTTCCCTTTTTCTGAGCCCAGTGCCGATGGTCCGCTATTTGTGCGCGCCAATGAGCAGTCGCTAAAAGCCGGTACTACCGTTGATCAGTGTTTTGACTTTATGCGTCAGGTCAGCGCGCGATTCCCCTTCAAGGTGTTAATGATGGGTTACTACAACACCGTGTTTAAGATGGGTGAGGATGTCTTTGTCCAACGTTTAAAAGACGCTGGCGGTGTTGGCTATATCCTGCCTGACTTGCCAGTTGAGGAAGCCGGAAATCTCCATGCATTGTCAGCGGAAGCCGGTATTGAGCCGATTATTTTGATGACGCCGACCAGTAGCGATAAACGCCTAGCTCAGTTGGGGGCAGCCAGTCGCGGTATGGTCTACGCGGTGGCCCGCAAAGGCGTGACTGGCTCTAAGACCAATATGGGTGATGATGTTGTCGCCCTAATTGATCGCTGTCGCCAGCACACCAATGTACCTATTGGGGTTGGTTTTGGTATTAGCAGTAAGGCGGATATGGACTTTTTAAGAGGGTCTGCGGATCTGGCTATTGTTGGTACTGCGGCGCTAAAAACTTGGGAGCAATCTGGGGCACAAGGGCTTCGCAATTTCTTTGTCGAGTTAATGGCCTAGCGGAGCTATCCTTCACCGGCATTGGCAAAGCGCCAGTCATTGACAACCTGAGAGCGCACCTCATCCAAGCTGGGGATCTCGCCGATAACGGCATTATCGATACACAGAATATGCACCCCCAGTCTGGAGGCAATAGGCCCTGTCCAGCAAGGCTGTGGCGTTGATTGTGACAATGGCTGTGTCGCTAATAGCAATAATTTTTCGGCAAAACTACGGCCAAAGGTGGCCTCAATTTGATCTGATGTGGCCTGATATGCTTCTGTATTGGTCGGTTCAATACCATTTTCTAGTTGCTGTAAGCGCTGTTCTGCCTGTTGGTAGGCACTGCCGCCATATTTGGCTGAACTAAATAATAGGTGACGGAAGCTAAACAGTGAAAATTCTCTGTACTCAGCCTGATGCTCGCGGTAGTAGTCAAGCAACTCTTGTTCTGAGGGTTGACGTAAGGTAGTGACATTTTTAGTCAACCCAGCCAGTTTGGCCTCCATCGCTTGAGGGTCGATAATCTGGTCCGTATCCGTCCCCACTGAGTCAATGGCGCTGCTGTTATCGCTGAATAGATTGTTTTGAATACGCTGTTGCAACACAGCGATATCGGGTAGATGTTGACGATTGGCATCCCAGTCGCGCTGGTCGCTGTATTGGTTTTCCCTATACCAGTAAAGACTCAGCGCCACGGCAATGGCCAGAGTTATTAGCAGTAATATGATCGCGGTTGGGCGTTGTGTTGTCATGGTCTTAGCGTCGGAAAATTTTAATCCACTCACCAGCTTTGGGCTCACCACTGGGGTAGTAGCCGTTGATTATACGCAGGTCGTCGATATCTGTGCTGCTCAGTTTTAAGGCTTTAGCCAAACCGTCAAAAGTGGTGGCACTGGTGGCTTTGACATAATGGACAGTTTGCGGTTTCTGCCCCTGTATCTCGCGATTGGAGATAGGTCGGAAACTATTGATCGCATCGATAAATAATTTATCAGCTTCAGCAAAGTCAGCCTGTTGTGTTACTTCACCGGTAAAGAGATAGGCATTAAGTTTGTAGTATACCAAGGCAATACGACTGTCCGCCGCATCGTTGGTGCCGGGTAATATACCGGTAAAACCCTTTAATCTTGCCGGTGCAATAGTTTTACCCTCGCGCAGTTGCGCGACATTAAGGTAGTTATAGAGGAATTCCTCTGGGCCTTGGGCAGTGCGTGCCATAGCCTGCAGAGATAACTTGGCGTTGTTATCCGGCGATTCCGCGCTGGCAAGCAGTGGGCTGTTGGGTTGGTTTTGCGCCCAGTCTTTGGGAAAGTCAAACCGCACCCGCAAACGCATATTGGAAAAGCGCTCTGGTTTCTGCTCTTTGGCGAGAAAATTTTCTCCCCAGATAAGCCCCTCGGTGTAACGGCGATAGGCAGCGGCACCATTATCTCTGCTGACCTCTGCTTTAAACACTTCCGCTTTGCTCACCACGGTTCGCAGTCGACTGTCATTGCGAGGGTGGGTTGAGAAGATACCATGGTAGGTTTGTTTGGCTGCTCCTTTTGAGGCAGCACGCTTTTTTTGCAGCGATTCATAGTCTTTCATCATCGATAACATGCTAATCATTTCATTGGGGGAGTAGCCGAGTTTAGCCATATATTCAGCCCCCGCTTCATCGGCCTCTAGTTCATTGCGGCGACCATGACCACGAATAATTGAATTAGCGTAGGCCATACCAGCCTCATATACTTCATTACTACCAGATAACACCGCGGCAATAGCAGATAGAATCTGAGCTCCTGCCGCCTGTCCCTCTTGGCCGGTAACATGGTCACGGGTAATATGCCCAACCTCATGGGCTAATACCGATACCAATTCAGCTTCATTGCGCACA
>MDTG01359995.1_pt1 | contig 31287 bp, 27 predicted proteins | sample 811421 | NCBI WGS metagenome assembly MDTG01 (sample SAMN05326645, study PRJNA326480) | marine metagenome | isolation source: seawater | place: Pacific Ocean: South East | collected 2011
ATTTTAGACTCAGTGTGTTATATTGATAATTTAACAGAAATTAAAAAAGTTATTAATTTACAATTAAAAAATGAAAAATTAATGAAAAAAAAAATATAAGAGAGATGGTTATAATTATTTATTAGCTATAAAAAAAAGTTCTTTCGACTTAGAAACATACAATCATTTAGTAACAAATAAAATTCATGAAATAAGTAAAAAAAACCAAGAAACTCTGTATAGAAGCTTTATGAAATCGATCAAATGATTAAACTTTTAGGCATTATTCCTGCAAAAAAAAATTCTTCTTCAATTAAAAATAAAAATTTTTTAAAAATTGGAAAAAAAAGAATTATTGATCAGTCAATCGAAGTTCTAAAGAAATCAAAATATATAAATTACAAATTTGTTGATACGGACTCAATTGAGATTGCAAATTACTCAAAAAAACTTGGAATAAATATTCCCTTTTTGAGACCTAAAAAATTAGCTTTAAAAAATTCTCCAGTTTATAAAACAATATTAAATTCATTATTAAAATTAGAAAAATTTTATAAAACAAAATTTGATGCAATAATTCTTTTACAGCCAACTTCTCCATTAAGAACAACAAGACATGTTAATAAAGCAATTGAGTCATTTATAAAGTTAAAATCAACAACCATGGTAAGTATTTGTCCAATTGAGGAGCCTCATCCATTTAAGATATTTAAAATAAACAATAAGAAGATTACTTGTTTGATAAAACATAAAAGAAAAAATCTAAATAGACAATTTCTTCCAAAATTTTTTAAACTTAATGGAGCTATATACATAGTTAAAAGAGATTATTTTATTAAAAAAAAGAAATTTGTTTCAGAAAACTCTAATTATTATTTGATGGAAAATAAAGACAGTATAAATTTAGACACTAAAAATGACTTAATATTATATAAAAATTTTTTGAAAAAAATTGAGTAATCTATTTTTAATTTTACTTAAGTCTAGCGATAATTTTTACAAAAAAATTAATTTAAATTAAATGATATTTTATAATGTATAATAAAAAACCTAATTACTTTTCATTTTTTTTAATAGTTTTAATTATTTGCAATTTTTTCCATCTTTTTAACTATTTTATATTTCCAATTAAAAAATCTTATTTGATTCCAAATTTAGTAATTGAAATGAATACCTACTTTTTTCTGGTCCTCTATATTTTTTTAATTTTAATTCATAAAAATAGAATATTTAAAGCTGATAAAGTATTATTTTATCTTGTCTGTATATTTGCTTATTATTTAATAAAAGAATTTTTATATACAGATAGTTTCTATTTTTTGAATTTAACTGACCCATACTCTTTAATGACTATCAATTTTATTAATCTAATTACTGGATATTATCTAATCAATTGGATATTTAAAAACATAGATTTAAAGAGTCTCTCTTTAAGCATAAAAATAACATTCGTATTATTTAGTATTTTACTAATTTATTACACTTTAGTCGCGAATCTTTTTATTATTCAATTTAACTTTCAAGACTCATCTTGGAAACTAACTGATTGGTTTCGAGGCCAGCAAACTCTTACGAGTAATGCAATATTGTATGCGTACTCGTTTTTATTTTTTTTAACGTTCGAATTTACAAGTTATAAAAAAGAAAAGATTATTTATTTTGTTGTTTATTGTTTGATATTTTATTTATATTCAGATTATAGTCTTTCAAGGACGGGCTTAATAATTTTTATTCTAACTTCTTTATACTTTTTTTTTAATATTTACGATAGAGCCTATCGTTTAGTTTTTTCAATTTCTTTGGTAATTATATTTTTTTTCTCTTATAATCCATTAATTAAGATTATTAATCACACGTTTAATGAAATCAAAATTAGTAAAAATATATTAGAGCAAATAAATAACTTAAAATCTTTTAGTTACGATGAAGACGAAATAAAAAAAATTTATCCAGATGTTAAAAGATTTGGTGAAATTGAAAGCAATATCATTAGAATAGGAACAATATATCAAATATCAGAAAAATTTTTAAGTGATAAAAAAAAAATAATTTTTGGTATATCGGCCAAGGAAGCTTTTCAGATCAAGGTCTTAGGTTATAGTAATCATTCTTTACTGATATATCTATTTAGTATATTTGGGTTATTTATATCTATTATAAGCATATATTTCCTATTTTTTTTAATAGGTTTTAAAAAGTTAAAAAAAAATCAAACATTTTTCTTACTTACTTTTTTGTTAATTGTAATATTAATGGATGATAAAATTTATTCTTATTATTCAATAATCATTTATTTATTATTAAATAAGAATATAAATCTTACTAAATTAAATGAAAAAAATTAAATTAGGTGTTTTAGGTTGTGGCAGAATATTTAATAAACATTTGAAAGCAATCAATGATCATAGAAATATAAATAATTTTGAATTAGTATCAATATGTGACACCGATAAAAATAAAATTAATAAAATTAAAAATCCAAAAATATTAAAATTCAGTAACTATAAAGATTTTTTTGAACATAGTTCTAATTTGGATCTTATTTCAATATGCACACCGAGTGGTCTTCATTATAAACACTGTAAGATGGCTGCTAAAAAGAAAAAAAATGTTTTAGTTGAAAAGCCTCTAACACTTAAATTTAGTGAGTCTTTAGAATTGAATAATATATTTACTAAAAAAAAACTAAACCTTTTTGTTGTAAAGCAAAATAGATTTAATAAAACATTAATTCTTTTAAAAAAGATTATCCAAAAAAATTTATTAGGAAAAATATACTTAGTAAATTTAAATGTTTTTTGGCATAGACCTCAAAAATATTATGATCAGGATAAATGGAAAGGCAATAAACTTCTAGATGGTGGTGCAATTTTTAATCAAGCATCGCACCACATAGATATATTAAACTGGTTATTTGGAAAAACTGTTCAAATAAGTTGTATTACATCTACCCTAGGAAGAAAAATTCAAACAGAGGATACAGCTTTAATAAATATGAGAAATAATAATGGGGTGTTAATTTCTACAAATGTTACAGTCCTTTCTTTCAGAAAAAATTATGAATGCACCATGAGTATAATTTCAGAGAAAGGTAATGTTAAAATAGGAGGACCAGCATTAAATAAATTTGAACATCTCGATGTAAAAAATTTCAAACAAATTAAAAGATTATTTAAAACGAACAGATATAATGAGAAAAATTTATACAAATATGGTCATGAGGAAATATACGAGGCAATATTTATGGATTTAAATAAAAAAACAAAAAAAAGTCCAAGTTCTAAGAACACGATTGAAACTATAAAACTCATTGAAAATTTTCATAATTCTAACAAAAAGAGTAAGCATATTTTTATAAAATGAAAATAAATCTGGTAAAAAAAGAAAATGATTTCTTTAAGGATGATTTTAAGAAACAACTAAACAAAAATTTACTATCAGCTAAATTTATTTTAGGACCAGATGTTAAAAAGTTAGAGGATAATTTATCAAATTATATAGGTAATAAATATTCAATAGCTGTTTCATCGGGGACTGATGCTCTTCTTCTTGCATTGATGTCAATTAGAATTAAACCAGGTGATGAAATTATCACAACCCCCTTCACATGGATATCTAATGTTGAGGTAATTAAGTTGCTTAAAGCAAAACCAGTTTTTGTAGATATTGATAATGATACATTTAATCTGGACTATAAATTGGTTAAAAAAAAAATAACAAAAAAAACGAAAGCTGTAATAGCTGTAAGTTTGTTTGGGCAGTGCTCAGAATTATTAGAGCTTAAAAAAATTTGTAAAAAAAAAAAAATTTATTTAATAGAAGATGCAGCCCAAAGTTTTGGAGCAAAAATTAAAAAATACAAATCTTGTAATATTGCAGATATTTCTTGTACAAGTTTTTTTCCAACTAAAGTTTTAGGTTGTTTAGGTGATGGAGGAGCATGTTTTACTAATAATCCAAAGTTGGCAGATAAATTAAAACGTCTTAGAAATCATGGAAAAGATATGAAAGGTAGATTTAGTGAGATTGGTTTAAATGGGCGCCTAGATACCATACAAGCATCTTTTCTTATAATTAAACTGAAAAAAATCAATTTTTTAATTAAAAAGAGGATTGAAGCCGCTAAATTTTATAATAAGAATTTAAGTTCTCTATGTGATAAGATTACCTTGCCTTTTATCAGAGAGGGTTATTTTTCCGTCTATTCTCAATATACAATAAAAGTAAAAGATAAAAGGAATGAGCTTTTTCTTTTTTTGAAGTCAAAAAATATTGATGCAAAAATATTTTATAAACCTATCTACCTCGAGAAAGCTTATAAAACTAATTCTAAAAGCTTTAAAAATTGTAACAATATAACTAAAGAGGTTCTATCAATTCCTATCTCCTCGAGTGTAACAAGAAAATATCAATTATATGTAACTAAAAGTATAAAAGAATTTTATGGACAAATGTAAGGATTTCTTTTTTACATATAATACGAAAAGTAGAAATATAAAATTTTATATAAAATCAAATTTTAAAGAAGTAAAAAAAAAAAAAATTACCTTTTTTATTTTAGGAAAGCCGAAGATTGATTACAGAAGTTTTTTTTTAAAATTTCAAAATAATAAAAATTTTCTAAAAAAAATAAATGGGGAATTTTTAATGATGGTCAAATATGATAAAAAAATTTTAATTATAAATGATAGATTTACGTCAATACCTTTATATTATGTAATGATTAAAGATGAAATTTTTTTTTCAAATAATTATATAAGACTCTTTAAAAAAATTAAAAATAAGGCAATAATAAAATTATTACCAGAAAATTTTCTTGAGTTTTTAAATTTCAGAAAGCTTCATGGAGATAAAACATTTGATGATAAAATTAAATTTTTAAACTATTCATCAATATTGAAAATTTCATCTAGAAGAATTTTAATTGATAGATATTGGTTTCCAAATTTTGATGATAAATATAAAGATAAGAGTTTAAACTTCATCTCAAATTTATTAATAAAAAAAACATTAAATTCCATATCAAATAAGATTGAAACAAAAAAAAAGGTCAATTTATTTTTAAGTGGAGGGCTGGATACAAGGTTCATCCTAGCCGCCTTGATTAAACTAAATTTACAAATAAAATGTTTTACTTTTGGTTTTGACAAAAAAGGTGAATACAAATATTCAAGATTACTCACTAAAATATTTAAAATTAAACATTACTTCATGAAAATCGACAAAGAAGAGCTTATCAAAAATTGTTCTTTAAAACTAAACTTATCGAGTGGAATGTATAATCATTATATAAATTTCTTTAATTGTAAAAAAAAATTGAATACAGATAGTATCATACTTCACGGGCATGGTTTTGATTACTTATTTCAGGGTATGTACTTACCCAATAAAAGATTGAAAGTATATAATAGGGATACATATTTAAAGTTTCCACTAGATATGAATAATCATAATGATGTTATAAAATATTATTTTTTCAATTCTAGTTATAAAACAAAAAATTTCGATTTAAATAAGTATGTAAAGAAAAAATATAGAAAAAAAATTGAGAAAAAATTGATTTTTAATTTAAAAAAAGATTTCAAAGAAACATCAAAACTAAGAGATAATAATCATAAATGGGAATATATTCTCATCAAAAATTTATCTAGACATTATAGTCATATTGATGTTCTGAGTATTTCAAAATTTGGTAACGAAAAAACAATCTCCTTTGATAACGAGCTATTTGATTTTTATCTCTCTTTAAATAGGAATGACAGATTCGATGGAAGAATTATGAGAAATTCATTAAAAATTTTAAACAAAGATTTCTCAAATATACCTAGTGCTAACCATGGTCAAAAAATAATTTTTTCATCGAAGAGACTTTTTTTTAATTCTATTTTTAGAAAGATATTTTATTGGTTATCAAAAAATAAAAAATATTTACATCCAAAAAATGAGAATAGAACTTTCCCAAATTTAGATGATCAAATAAAGCAATTTGATTACCTCAAAAAAAATATTAGTTTAATGTTGAAAGAAAAAAATTTTAGAGATTTTTTTTATTTTCTTAATTTTGAAAAATTTGAAGAAGATTTTCATTCCTTAATCAGAGGTCGAATTAAAGGGAAAGGGCAGTTACTCATATTACTTTTGCATTTGTATAAACTTAAAAAAAGATTAGATTTTTAAAATGTGCGGAATATTTGGCTTTTTCTTAAAAAATGAAAAAATAAATGAAGAAAAAAAAAAAATTGCCATCGAGTCTCTGGAATTATTAAATCACAGAGGTCCAGATAGTATTGGTTATTGGATAAATAAGGATAATAATTTTTTTTTAGGTCATACAAGATTAAATATTATAGATATTTCATCTCAATCTAACCAACCTTACTTTGAAAACCAAACAGCGTTATCATTTAATGGTGAAATATATAATTATTTAAGTCTTAAAAGTATTTTAAAAAAAGATTTTAAATTTAAAACAAATGGGGATACTGAAGTTCTGTTTAACTTTTTAAGAAAAAATAAAGTTGAAAATCTAATTGATATTGATGGTATGTTTGCGTTTGCATATTATGATTCAGGAGAATTATTTTTATGTACTGATATTTTTGGTGAAAAGCCTATTTATTATTTGGAAAATGATCTTGGTGTATTTTTTTCATCCGAAATTGAACCATTAAAAAAATTTCTTACTTTAGAAAAAGATTTTTCAGAGGTAAAAAAAAATATTTTTTATATGTTTGGTTTTTTAAAAGAAGAGACCTTCTATAAAAATCTTAAATATTGTCCTCCAGCATCTTTTATAAAGATAGTTAAGGGTCAAATATTGATAAAAAGAAATTATTGGTCCTATCAAAATTTATTAAAAGATACCAATAAGAAAAAAATAATAAGTAAAACTGACTTAAAAGAAATAAAGAATTTATTAATTGAGTCTTGTGAAACAAGATTAAACTCTGACAGACCAATTGCTTTACTGTTATCATCTGGCATAGATTCAACACTTATTGCCTCTATTTTAAAAAAAGAGATAAATTTTGATATAGAATGTTTTCATGCATCATTTAAAAGATTTTCAAATAAAGATCTACAGATTGATGAGACAAATTTGACATCAAAAATTGCAAAAGAACTTGATCTAAATTTATATATTGAAAATATCGATTTTGATGAAAATTTTTTTTCATACAAAAATTTAATTAATATCTTTAAACAACCAAATGATAATATTTCGGCTTTGATGAATTATCAGATAAATAAGTCGATTTCAAAAAAATATAAAGTTGCAATTTCTGGTTTGGGAGCTGACGAAATTTTTTATGGATATAATGGATATAAATTTTTTAATAAAAACTTTGACATAATAAATTCAAAGATAATAAGTTGGATATTAAAGAAAATTAATTTTTTAAAAATTAAAAAAATTGAAACATTAAGATATTATCAAAATTTTAAGGATTTAGAGTTAATTTTTTCATATTTAAATTATAGTTTTTATCCAAAAATTCGAAATAAGTTGTTTGAAGATTTTAAATATAATGATGAAATAAGTTTTCTCGAAAATTTTTCAAATATCAGAATGTCGTCAACACTACCTTATCAAATGTTATCAGCTTCAGACCACAGTAGCATGCAACATTCGCTTGAAATTAGATCACCTTATCTTAATAGAAAGTTATTGATGAAATTGCTAGAATTCGAGCATGAAACAATATTAGGTCAAACTTATAAATTTTTACAAAAACAGATCTTGGCTGAATACTTACCAAAAAGTTTAATAAATCAAAAAAAAATTGGATTTATATTAAACCCTAAAATATTTTTTAGAAATTCTAAAAAAATTGAAAATGAATTTGATAATGAAACATTTAAATTTGATAGATTGAAATTACGAGAATTAATTTACGAAGAGTTTTTTAAAAATGAGAGTAAATATAATATTTAGAAAATTTTCAGGTCTTCAGGACTCTTTTAATAAAAAAAATTGGTTACCTATAGGATCACCAGTTCTTATAAATTTTATTAAGTATTTAGACTCGAAAGATAATTTACAAATTATTCTTGTGGACGAAAATACAAATAAAGAAAATTATATTATAAAAAAATTTGTTTTTAAAAATTTGAATTCATCGATTTTTATTATCAATAAGAATTTATTCAATAATTCAAATTTGATCCTAAAAATTCTTAATAACATAATTTTATACAGTATTATTATTTTTAAATCAGTTCTTTTTAGAGCCCATGCTCATTATGTAGACAACCAAAATTTAGTAGCAGGTGCAATTTTAAGTTTAATTTCTAGTCAAGTAACTCTTAGATTATTGGGATCGTGGGGGATAAATTTTGAATTTAAAAATAAGGGTTTTTTTTCATATTTAAGAAAAAAATTCTATGGTTTCAAATTTAAGAATATAATTTGTACAGATGATGGTAGTAATTTTAATAATATTCTTAAAAAAAATATCTTTTCAAAAAAAACTAAAGTATATCATATTTTAAATGGTAGCGAGTTTCTAAAGTTTAAATATTTTTCATTAAATAAAAATAATAACAAAAATAAGTTTAAAGTGATACATTTTGGAAGGTTCGATATCGACAAAGGAACACAAAAATTTATTAAAACGGTACATAAAATAGTTAAACTAAATAAGAATATAGAATTTTTAATTTTTGGTTATGGCAACTATTTTGATTTTATTAATAATTATGTAAAAAAATACAATATTCATAAATCAGTTCATGTTTTACCTAAACAAAATTTCAAACAAATTGAAAAACATATGCTAAAATCAGACCTGTATGTATCTACAAATCTTATTGGATCGTTAAGCAATTCATCTTTGGAGGCAATAGGTTTTGGGTTACCATCAATATTTGTGAATACTGTTGAAGACAAGAATCATTCTTTAAAGAATGAACTAAATAAAAATTATTTTTATTTTTCTGAAAAAAAATTTGAAGACGATCTAAGTAATTTGATTTTAAAGTATTATAGATCACCTCAACTATTGAAATTAAATTCAATTAACATAAGGTCAAAATTTAAAAATAAAATTTCAAGTTGGGAAAATAGAATTGAAATTGAAAGAAATATTTTATTACATTAGTTTATTTAGATAATTAAAAATACTAGTATCTTCTTTTATTAAGTGAATTAAATTTTCTTGATTAAAATTTATAAATCTGTTTTTACCAAAACTTATTTCACTTATTAATGGATAATTGACACCATCGCATTTTAGTTTGAAAAACCTTTCTTTAGTATCTATTTTATCGTAGTTAACATAGATACCATCAATTTTGTTATTTTCAAAAGAACAATTTTGAAATTTATCTAAAACTTTTTTATCCGTAACAAAATTAAAATCACTTAAATTAATGTTTTCCAAAGAATACATTTCAAATAAACTGTTGTCTTCATTATATATATACAAATGCTTAAAAGACTCTCCGACAGATATTATTTTTTTTTCTTCGATGTTTGAACTTAAAAATTTATAGATCTTATTTAAAGTTTTCTTTTCTAAGTATTCTTGATGATGAGGAAAAATTATATTTGCAAATTTATCTAAATCAATATTTTTGAGTTGTAGATCATAAACATAAGAATTTTCCTTACTTATTTTAGAGAAAAATTTAAGACTTTTTAATAATATATTGTAATCATGCATCTCTCCAATAATCATCGGAAAATTTTTGCTCGAAGTTACAAATATTTGATCATCGCTTTCTAAATCATTTTTATTTAATAAAAAAGTATTGTTATATGATAAAAAGAGGTAAGAAATTGGTATCACAATTAAATTTTTTTTATCTAAAGATTTGTAATCAATTTGCTTAGTAAATAGAAAATGGATTTGTTCGTTTTTATATTTTATCTTCCCATCAAATAAATAGGCATCATTACAATTTTTTAAAATATCATCAAATTTTATTTCTAAATAAAGTTTAAATTTTTTTTTATAACAATTTTTTTCTTTTTTACTAAAACCACGAATTTCTAAACTTTTTGTTTCATTTATATTTGTATAAATAAAAATTTGGTCATTTTTTTTTAATGAAAAAATATCTTTTGAATTTGTAGATATGTAAAAACCAAGGTTATCAATTTTGGTAAATTTTGTTGAGTCAAAAATTTTTTTTAAATTATTTTTAAAAGAATGTTTGGTTCGGAAATCAACCAGTGAGTTGATTACAAAAAATAAAAAAATTAATGTTATGACAATAATTGGAAAGTATTTTTTATAAAAAACTCTGTTTCGCATGCGTTTAATTTTAAAATTTTATTTTATATGATTTAATTTGTTTAAAGATTATTAGGATAAGTAAAAAATTATTTAAATTCAATTGAAAGTTTTATTATTTAATAATAATAGTTCAATGATTACTAATGAATTTTATACATATTATAACTAGCTTAGAATCGGGAGGAACAGAGAAAAATTTATTAAATTTTATTAAATTTGGAGGAAAAAAAAATTCACATACTGTATTTGTTTTAAAACCTCATGGTTTTTTTGAAAAGGATTTATCGAAAAGTGTGAAAGTGTTTACACCAAAATCAAAAGGTTTTTTATCACTAATTAAATTTATAATTTTCATAAAATCTTTTTGTAAAAAATATCATAAAAAAATTGATTTAATACAATCTTGGAATTATCAAACCAATTTAATTTCTATTTTCATAAAATCAAATAAAAAAATTTGGCAAATAAGGAGCTCAGGAGAAAAAATCTTTCATTCGCCAAAGAGATTTGTATATGTTTTTTTAAACGGACTTTTTTCCTTATTTACCAAAAAAATTATTTTTAATTCATATAGATCAAGAGAACAACACAAAAAGTTTTTTTTAAACAAAAAACTAATCGTTATACATAATGGCTTTGAATATAAAGATTATAAAAAAAAAATAAAAAAATCAAAAAAAATCAATTTTTTATGTGTTGCTAGAAATGATTACTATAAGGATCATGATAATTTAATTAAATCTTTTTTAATATTTAATAGAAAATTTCAAAATTGGAATTTATACATTATAGGGAAAGGTAATTCTAATATATTACAAAAATATCAGGTAGATGATAATTTTAGAAAAAAGATTATCATATTGGATGAAAGAAAAAATCTTACAAAATATTTTTCAATTTCACATTTTCATGTTCTTTCTAGTTTAGGTGAGTCATTTCCAAATGTTATTGGAGAAACTATGTCGAAAGGAATTTTAAATATTTCTACTGATGTTGGTGATGTGGAATATTTAATCAAAGATAAAGAATTTCTAGTCAAACCCGAAAACAGTTTGGAGTTAGCTAGTGCATTACTTAGAGCTAAAAATTTGTTTTTAAATGACTTTGATAACTATTTAAAAAAAGTGCATGAAGGTAAGAAATTAATTAAAGAGAATTTTAGTTATTCAAATCATTATAATTTAACTATTCAAGAACTTAAAAAAACTCAAAAATTAAAATATTTATTTGTTTTACCTACCTTAAATGGTGGTGGTGCAGAGAGAGTCACCACAGAAATAATGAAAACTGTTAACGATATAGATAAAAATGTTATTACTGACTTACTTGTTTTAGGAACGAAATCTAAAATTGACTACGATAAGATATTTAAAGGCGAAATATTTTATTTAAACCACAAAAAGACATTTTTGAGCTTTTTTTCTCTGAAAAATTTTATTAACAAAAATGAATATGATATTATTTTTTCAAACATACCAAATGTTAATGCTCTTTTAAATTTACTTAAGTTTATAAATTTTAAAAAATTTTTTCTTATATCAAGGGAGTCAAATATGCCAAATCAACCATTAAAATTCAAATTTTCTTTAAAAAATTTGGTCAATTATTTATTAAGGTATTTTTATTTTAATTCTGATTTAATTATAAGCCCATCTAAAGAAATTAACTTTTATTTAAAAAAGTTATTATTTTTCAAGAATAAAGATAAATTTTTTCACTTACCAAATTTTATTGATATGAAAAAATATAGATATGAAGCAAAAAAACATTTAAAAATTAAACTACCTAAAAACTATTTTATAAATATATCTAATATCCAATATCAAAAAAACATTGAGTTATTATTAAATTCGTTTAAAAATTTAGAACATAATTTTCCAAACTTTAAATTAATAATTATAGGTAAAATTGTTGAGAGAGATTACGCAAAAAAAATTAAAAATCTAATTGTTGAGAATAATTTAAGAAAAAAGGTTATATTTTTGGGTTATAAGAAAAATCCTTTTTATTTTATATCAAAATCTTCTGCAGTTTTGTCCACGTCAAGGTGGGAAGGTATGCCAAATAGTATTTTACAGTCATGCTCATTAAATAAACGGGTAATAAGCACAGATTGTTTGTCTGGACCAAGAGAAATTAAAGATTATGGTTTTAAGATATATCTATCTAGAAATAATGATTTATCGGACTTTTCAAAAATATTAATGTCCGCCATTAAAAGAAATCATAAAATTAATAATAATGAAGTTATAAAAAGATATAACAACCAATTTTTAATGAAAATAAAAAAAATACTAAGAATAAATGCTCAATAATTTATCATTAAACAAATTAAATATTCTTATTCTACTAAGCATTGTAATAAAACTATTTTTTTTTTATAATTTTTATTAATTATCAAAAAGATTTGTATAGTTATGAATATGATTATCAAAAGTTAATCGATAATTTTTATATTAAAGGTAAAAATTTTAATGAGTCAATTTGGGATGAACGATTACCTGTTTATCAAATATTTATCTTTCTAATTTATTCTGTTTTTAAAAATAAAATAATTATTAGTCTGATACAGATTTTATTATCATTAATAAACTTAATTTTAATTTATAAAATCGGTCTTATATTTAATAAAAGATTTGCCTTAATTTTGGTTTTAGTTTCAATTTTAAATCCATCATATGTCTTATTTAGCTATTTGTTATTAGCTGATTATCTATTCTTACTGTTTTCTTTGAGTTTTATTTATTTTTTCTTGAAGTTTATTGTACATAAAAAATTGAGCGACTCTGCAGTTTCATATTTTTTTTTAGGATTAATGGCTTTAACTAAACCAGTAATAATTTATTTTCCAATTTTTCTTTTAATTTTTTTAATTATTTTTCCTAATAAAAATAAATTAAAATCAATTTTTTTACTCTTTTTGATTTTTTATTCGATGAGTAGTTCATGGGCATTAAGGAATTTTTATATGTATGGAGATTATTTTTATATGGGTCAGAATCAGACCAATATAGTCAACTGGTATTTACCTTTATTTGAACAAGAACAAAATGAATTAAATTTTAAACAAGCACAAGATGAAATAAACAAACAATGGGAAATTTTTAAAAACCAAAATAATAATAATACAAATTTATCGAAAAAAAAATTTGATGATGAGTTATCTAAAAAATTTTTTTTGAGTAAAATTCTTGAATATGAATTTTCAACAATTTTCAAATGTGTTTTATATGGATCTATGAAAACTTTATTACTACCTTCATTCTCAGAATTTAAGTATTATCTTAATTTTAAACCTGAATTAAGTTTTTACAGAACAGAAGGACGTAACTTTTTAATTAGAATTAAAAATTATTTCTTTTCAAATAATAATACTATTTATTCTTTTTTGCTTATTTTGTTTTTTTCTATAACTTTATTTCTCAGATTGGTTCAATTTAAATATTTTTTAAGATTATTTTATGAAAATAAAAGTATATTTATTTTTTTCTTAATCTATATTTCATATTTTCTCATTGTCTCTGGACCAATAGGCTCTGCAAGATATAGACTTCCGTTTGAAATAATATTTATATTTACCACATCAAAATGGATAGAAAACTTTCTATCTAGGACAAAATGAAAAAAATTTTAATTTTTGTAAATGATTATAATTATTTCATTTCTCACAAATATGATGCATTAAAAAAATTAAATAAAAAAAAATTTTGTTTTGAAGTTTTTTCACCTAACAGAAAAAAATTTACTAGGTCTAATTTTAAGTTCGAGCCCTATTTTATTAAATCGTTGAATAAAAATATTATTTATGAATTATTAACGTTCCTAAATATGTTTTGGATAATGTATAGAAAAAAAAATTATATTTTTCAGTATTATACTATTAAACCAATATTTTATGGATCTATAATTTCTAAAATTTTAAAAATTAGAAAAAATTTTTTTATCTTTTCTGGTTTGGGTAATTTTATAGGTCATGATAAAGGTACATTAAGTTTGATTATAAATAAAATTCTTAAATTATTTCTTCCTTCAAAAAATCATTTTTTTCTTTTTCAAAATAAAAACGATTTTTATAAATTAAAAAAAAAAAAAATTATCAATTCAAAAAATATATATTTCTCGTTGGGAAGTGGACTTAATTTTGAAAAACTTCCAAAATTAAAAAGAAAAGTTTTGAAAAAAAATAATTACATTAATGTAGTAATGCCTTGTCGGATGAAATTTCATAAGGGTGTTTTGGACTTTATTGAAATTGCAAATTATTTTCAAAAAACTAATTATAAAATGAATTTTTATCTTATTGGAAAAACAAATACCTCAAACGATTATGTTCAGTACAAATTTTTGAAGAATTTGGGAAAAAATACTAATAATTTGAAATGGTTAGGAGAAGTAAAGTCAAAAAAAAAAATTTATCAATTAGCTGATATAATTCTTATATTATCAAAATACGGTGAGGGCGTTCCAAAGGTTGCTTTAGAGTCAATTTATTATAACAAGTACATCGTATCTTATGATATTCCTGGATGTAGAGATGTTATCAATAATAAAGTTAACGGCGATTTAGTCAAATTGGATAGTAAAAAATCTGTTTGTTTAAAATTAGAAATGTTGTACAGAAATAGACAATTGTTAAATAAAAACTTAAAACAATCAAAAAAATTTGCATTGACAAATTTTAATTTGAATAAAATTAAAAAAATACATACCGAGATATATGAAAAAATTTAAATCTAATATTTGCATTGTAGGACTTGGTTATGTTGGATTGCCTCTAGCAATTGCTTTTGGAAAGAGATTTAAAACATATGGATATGATAATGATGAAAGAAAAATAAGAAGACTAAAAAAAAATATTGATGACAATCAACAGATTGAAAAAAAGAATTTTCACTTGTCTAAAAATTTAATATTTACAGATGATTTAAAAGATCTAAAAAATTGTAATATATTTATATTAACCTTGCCAACCCCAGTTAATAATAAAAAATTGCCAGATTTAGATATACTTAAAAACGGTATCAAAAAAGTTGCTTCGATTATGAAGTCTGGAGATATTGTTGTAATTGAGTCTACTGTTTATCCAGGAGTTACCGAGGATGTATGTGGAGGTTTAATTGAGTCAAAAACTAAATATAAACTAAATAAGGATTTTTTTTTAGGTTATTCTCCTGAAAGAATAAATCCTGGGGATAAAAAGAGAAAATTAGAAAATATTGATAAGATAATTTCTGCTTCGAATAGGGATACACTTAATAAACTCGATTACCTTTATTCTAAAATCATAAAAGCCAAAATTATAAAAGTAAAAAATATTAAAATTGCTGAAGCAGCAAAAGTTATAGAAAATACCCAAAGAGATATAAATATTGCTCTTGTTAATGAACTTTCTATGCTTTTTAACAAATTAAATTTAAATACCAATGAAGTTTTAGCAGCAGCGTCAACTAAGTGGAATTTTCATAATTATGAGCCTGGTCTAGTAGGTGGACATTGTATTGGAGTCGATCCATATTATTTGACTTATATAGCAAAAAAAAAAAATTTTAATCCAAACATTATTTTAGCCGGTAGAAAGATAAATGATAATTTGCCATCTTATATTTATAAAAAATTATTAATTAAGAGTAATTTAAAAAAGATTAAAATTAAAAATGTGAAACTTTTATTTCTAGGCCTTACTTTTAAAGAAAATTGTAATGACTTTAGAAATTCTAAAAGTATTGATTTGCTAAATTTAATTGGAAAAAAATTTCAGAATATTCAAATATATGATCCATATATTAATTTAGAAAATATTAGGAATTTTAAAAAATTTAAAATTTCAAATTTAGAAAAAATAAAAAAACAAAAATTTGATATAATTATTTTATCAGTTCCTCATAAAAAAATCTTAAATTTCTTGAAAAAAAATATTTTTAAAATTTTAAAAAATAAAAATATATTATTTGATATTAAAAATAAATTAAATCTAAGAGAAGATCAGGTTGACTTTAAATTATAATATTAAGAATTTTTTAAACGAAATAAAGAGTAGTTCCTTATTTGAAAATATATTTTTAATTATTCCTATTCTTTTGGTTACAGGACCATTTTTACCTGATTTAGCTTTAGTAACTTTAACTATAGTTGGATTATATAAGTATAAAAAAAAAGTTTTTGATCAAATTTTAGAGCATAAATTGATATTGATAATATTGATATTTTCAATTTATAATATTTTCAATTCATTTTTGTCTGAAGAGTTTTTAGTATCATTTAAAAGTTCCATCACTTATCTAAGATTCCCATTATTTGCTATTATTGCTGGAATTTTGTTAGCTAATAACAAAAAAATATTTCAAAATTTTAATTTGATAATAACTTTTTTGTTATTTTTTTTAAGTATAGATGCAATTTTTCAATTTATTTTTGGTGTAAATTTATTTGGTTTTGAGTCAATACAAAAAAACAGAATTAGCGGAATATTTGGTGATGAATATATTTTAGGGTCTTATTTATCGAGGTTATTACCAATATATTTATTTCTTAATTATATTAATAATAATTATAATTTTAATTTAAATAACATATCAATATTGTTAATTATATTAGTTTTCATTGCAGTTTTCATATCTGGAGAAAGAACATCATTATTAATACTGTGCTCATGTATACTCATCTCATTTTTGTTAGTAAGAGATAAAAATTATAGGGTCTTTTTAAAAAAATTTTTTCTCATTGCATTGAGTTTGACTTTAATAATTTTAGTTTTTTCTAAAGATTTAAGAGAAAGGTATCTTTATTTAACATTTGGCCAATTATTTGACTTGAATATTGGTAACTTAAAAAAAGAAGATGTGAGAAATCAAAATTTATCTCACATAAAAGTTTCATATTCTATGTTCAAGGATAGTTTTATAAGAGGTTATGGTAATAAAATGTTTGGACATAAATGTTTTAAGGATTATTTTGAAAATGACGGACGATGCTCAACTCATCCACATAATTTTTCTGCGCAAATATTGGTAGAAACTGGAGTAATTGGCTTTCTTATATATTTACTTTTTATAACTATTCTTATTAGAGAAATAATAAAAAATCGAAATAGTTCGAAGTGTGCTAATGTAATAATATTAATATTAATATTAATTAACTTTTTTCCCTTATTTCCTTCAGGTAATTTTTTTAACAACTGGTTAAATATATTGTTTTATTTACCAATAAGTTTTTATATATCTGTGAGAAATGATTTTAACAACAATATCAGGAATTCTTAGTTTTTTTGTTTTTTACAATTACGATAGTTTATCAAAGATTTTAAATTTCTATGATAATCCAGATAAAAATTTAAAAAATCATGATCTAAAAACATCTTCAGCTGGAGGTATTTTTATTTTCACATTATTTTTTTTGATTTTTTTATTAGATAAAGTGTTTGAAATTACAAAAATAGAATTTTTTTCTACAAGTTTAGAATTGAATATATTTTTACTTTCCTGTGGATTCTTTTTAATATTTGGTGCAATTGATGACAAAGTAAAGCTTAGGGCAAATTTTAAATTATTTATTTTTTTTACTTTTTTCATAATTTTATGTTCTTTAAGTAATGATTTTATCTTAAATTATTTCTATACAAGTTTGAGTGTAAATAACCTAAATTTAGGAATTATTAGTATTCCTTTTTCAATATTTTGTTATTTATCATTTACACAAGCTTTTAATATGTATGACGGTCTTGATAGGCAGTCAGGATTGTTAGTTATATTATATCTAATTGTCTTTTATCAATTATCGAATTATTCAACCTTTTTTTTATATATATTGATACCAGTAATATTTTTTGTAATATTCAATCAAAAAGGCAAGATATTTTTAGGTAATGCAGGTACTAATTTTTTATCATTTTTTATCGCAGTACTTGCAATAAGATTTGCTGAAAATGATTTAATCATAGCTGAAAAAATTTTTGTTTTGTTTGCAATACCTGGGTATGAATTAATAAGGTTATTCTTTGTTAGAATTTCAAATAAGAGAAATCCATTTTTAGGTGACTTAAATCATATACATCATCTATTAAAATTAAAATTAAATTATACCAAAACACTTTTAATTATTTTAGCATTAACCTTTTTTCCAGTGATAGGAACTTTTTTAAATATTGAAATTTATTTAATCATTATTATTCAACTAATAAGCTATATAGCGACTATTATTTATGCAAAATTATACTAGAATTCATTTATGGTAAAAATTATTAACAAAAAAAATATAACTAACAGTGATAGTTTAAATTATAGAATTAAATTCAATAAGAAGTATTCACAATATAATTTTGATAGCTGGATAAGAAAATTTTATAATTTCAAAAAAAATAAAAATATTTTAGATATTGGATGTGGGGATGGTAAGCAGATTGATTTTGCTATCAAGATGAGCAATAAAAATAGTAAGATTGTGGGTTTAGATTTGTCCACAAAATCTATAAAAAAAATATCATCTAAATACAAAAATATAAAATATTTAAATTTAATTAATACTAATATGGATAATATTAGGAAAATTAATAAAAGATTAAAAAATTATCAATTTGACTTGATACATAGTACCTATTCTATCTATTATTCAAATAAACCACTCAAACTTATTACATTTTTAAAATCAAAACTTAAAAAAAATTCAAGATTAATTATAACTTTGCCAGGTGAAACAAATACATTAAAAAGAATATTAAGGATTAAAGAAGATAGAAAGCTTATTAATAAGGCAAAATTAGAAAAATTTTTTATTAAAAATTTTGATAAAGTTCAAATAAACTTTCTTAATAATTATCTTAAAATTAAAAAAGTAGAGGATGTGATTAAATTTTATATTTCCTCGGGTATTTTTGATAAAAATAAGATTAATTTTTTGAAAAAATATGTTGAAAAAGAAATAAAAAAAAATGGATATTTTAAAATAAATAAATCTTCTATTATGTTAATTGGGCACATTTAAATGATCTCTAATAAATTTCCAAAATTAGTCAGAAAAATTAAAAAAATAAAAAAAAAAATTTAATAAATTTGATAAAAAAGTTAGAAAAGGTATCTATCTAAGATTTGACGTAGATATATCAATTAAAAATGCCCTTCAAATTTCTAAATTTTTAAAAAGGGAGAAAATTGTAGGAAATTTTTTCTTCCAACCCAATAATGAAATTTATAATATTTTTAACAAAGATAATAAAAAAATTATAAATCAAATTAAAAAAGATGGCCATTTAATTGGATTACATATAGATGAAAATTTTTTTTCAATAAATGAAAAAGATATATTAACTACAATAAATTTTTTCAGGGAAAATGGTTATAGATTTTCAAATGTAATAAGTTTTCACAGACCATCTAATAGAGTCTTAAAAAAAAAATATAAAAATATAGTCAATACTTATGAAGAAAAATTTTTTAATAAAGACATTTATATTTCAGATTCGGGAAAAAATCCTTTTTTTGAGAAGAGAATTGATAATTTTCTCAGACAAAATAAAAAAACTATTCAAATTTTACTACATCCTGTCTGGTGGACTAATATAAGAACTACCAAAAATATATATCTGGCGATAAAAAAAAATGTTTTTCAGAATTTAAATAATTATTTAATAGATAATTTCTCAAAAGTTTTTGGTAAATATATTTTAAAAAAATAATCCTCGTTTTAATTTAACTTTTCTTATTTGTGAACTAATTTTCTTAATCATCTATAAAGAATTGCTAATGAGGATTTATTTGAGTTAAATTTTGTTTTCCACGGTAAATTATCTAAAGTCTGAACTTTAATAATATTTCCTTCTTTTAAAATCCGCTCCAAAGCTAAATATGGACCATATATTATCTTTTTAGTCTCGCGCCATAAAAATTCTCCTTTTGGAAAATAGTCATGAAGCAAAATTACTCCATCTTTATCTAAAATATCTAGAGCAAAGCTTATTTCATTATAAACTTGATCAGAATTATGACTACCATCTAGAAAGATGAAATTATATTTATTTTTTGAATTTTTAAGAAAATTTTTAGAGTCTGAAACCACAAAATTCACTAAGTTTTTACAATCACTATTTTCAAGATTCTTTTTAGGAGAGTTTTTACTACTAAATTTTTTCCAATAATTAATTTCCTCATTATTTACATCTACAATATCTACAGTATCAATTTTTCCACCATATTTTTTTGCTGCTAGTGCCAATGACAAAGTTGATGAACCAATATGAGTTCCAATCTCAAGTATATTGTGGGGCTGCAACTTAGTAATCAGGAAATATATTGCTTTCCTGTCTCCTTCATTAACACCGCCCTTTAAATCAGGAATATTTGATTTTATAATAATATTTTGATCTATTAAATAATTTTTATCAGTTAGGTTATCATTGAAAATTTCATTTATATTATGCTTTTTTGATAAATTATCTAAATTAAATGTTCTTTTCTTGCATACCAAAAGTTTTAAAACTGACTTTAATAAATTATATTTATTTAAAATTCTTCTTTTGAGATCAATTTGCATTATTATAAAATTTTAAAAGTTTATTATTATGAATACCCAAAGAATTATCTTTAAGTATGAAGGTGCAAATATCATTTTTTTTATCAATTTGACTTTTCCAGTTTCTTTTAAAATTATTTTTTAAAAAGTAGAAATTATTTTTTCTGCCATCAATATAAATAATAGTTCCAGGAATAAAGATATTTTCTAACATCAATAAATCACCTGACATTGGAGTAAAATCATTATTTTTTGAAAAATTGATGTTATTTATATTTCCTTTTATATCCTTTATATGAGGTCCATCGACATAGATAAAGTCTGGATTACAATTTGGAATTTTTTTATAAGTGCTACAAATACTATTTTTATACTTCGACATAAGTACATTTGAAACTCCTATTTTTATCTTAATTTCTTTCTTTATATAGTTTGGTATTCTTGAGAGAGTAATTTTTTTCCATGTCAGAGATGTTTCTATTACGTATAAGCAAAAAATATCTTGTTTTCTTATCTTTTTAACTTTTTGTAAATATTTTTTTTTTAAGTCATATAAAGCCTTCGCAATAACTAAAGTGCTCCATCCTGAACCAAATTCAAGAACACATAATCTTTTTGTTTTTAAAATGGTGTTATAAAGATTTACACAATCGTTTATGTCAGGGTCGTAACTTTGTTTTTGGTAAAGTCTTTTTTTAAAATTTTTATAAGTATTAAAATTTTTAATATTATTTTTTTTTATCTTTGACAAAAAATTGATAATCAATGAGTTTTTTTTATTTAAATTATTCATCTATAAATTCATTAACAAAGTTTGCTAATTCTTTGTAGCCTTTTTTATTTAGATGTCCATGATATTCAAAAGGCCAGTTCTCTAATGGCTGATCTTGTTTTTCTAAATGTTCTGCAAAATCTAAAAAAATAATTTTTTTTTTCTTAATTAAATCTTTTATTTTTTTATATTTTAAGAAATTCTCTTTATTTTTAATACCTCTGTATCTCGCATAATTAGGTAAATAAATTATATGTAATTTTATGTTATTTAAAACACAAAATTCTTTTAACTCATCTAAAACAATACTAAATTGTCCAAGCCCACTTGTATATTTTCTTTGATAGAATATAAAATAATTTCTTATTAGATCCCTGATAATTTTGAGTTTAATAAATTTAGAAAACTCGTGAAAATAGAAATTACCAGTTTGAGTTTCTATATTTAAATTTTTTGACTTTGATAAAATAATTTCGTCAATTAAATTTTGTTTATAAATTAAGTTTTGAGAGTATTCTTGATCTAAATAATTTAAAAGTACTTTGTTTTTCATTTCATTTTCGATATTACCTAAATCGTTTCCTTCGTAAAAAAACAATAGCACATTTTTAACACCCTTAGTTTGTGCATATTCCTTCAAGGCTGCATATTGAAAAAGCGTACCAGTACCACCACGAGCTAAAGAAATGATATTTTTTTTTTTATTTAAATTTTTTAGATTTCCCATCAATGTATCTCTATAAAAAACACAATCACCTTCCATGTATGAATCTCCTAAAACTAAATAATCAATATTTTTTTTATCCCAATTTTGATCAGGATTGTTAAATCCAAATCTGTCTGAATTATAATGTGAGAAATATCCATTTTCATTACAAGCTAAAATTTTTCTATTTGAAATAGTACCTAGTGGAAAAATATTACTTACATCATTTACAAAATAACCACTTGAAATTCTGGGAAAAAAATTTCCACTTTTTAAGACTTCATTATAGGATCTAAGATCGTATTTAACTTCATTTTTTTTGTTAAATAACCAAACCTTTTTTAAATTCTTATATGTGGAAAAACACTGAATAAAATATAACGAAATTAAAATAGAAAAAAAAACTATTAAGGCTTCATTAATAATATCTTTTTTGAAAAAAAAAATAATTGAAAATATAAGTATTAGAGATATTAAAAAAATAATATAAATCATGTATTTTGTAGAAATTGTTGAATTAATCTTTAATGATTTATAAGTCACAAAAACAACTAACAAAGAAAGAGTAAGTATCAGTAATTTTGTTAATGATTCTGAGAACTTCATTTTCACTTTTTTTGTTTTATATTAAATAATACTCTTTATATATCTTATATATCTTTATGAAAGAGTTGACTTTGATAATTCCTGCTAAATTTGAAAGCGAGTCTTTGCCAGTCTTTCTTAATGATATAAAAAATCTTAATGTTAAAAAAAAAATTGTTTTAGACAAAAATGATACAGAGACAATTAATTCGATAAAACAATTTGATGAAATAGACATTTTATTCCAAGAAGTTGAAGGCTATGGTTCTGCGCTAATTGAAGGGATTAAAGAAACAGATACAAAATATTTTTGTATTATAAATGCAGATGGATCAATGGATCCAAATGATGTTGTTAAAATGTATGAGAGAATAACAACTAAAGAATTAGACTTTATTTTTGCAAGTAGATATGAAAAACCCATAGGGGGAAGTGATGATGACGATGTTGTTACATTAATTGGAAATTATTTTTTTACCACAATAGGTAATATTTTTTTTTCATTAAAAATTTCAGACATATTGTTTACTTTTGTAATGGGTAATACGAGTAAGTTTAATGAGTTAAATATAAAATCACGTGATTTCACTTTTTGTGTTGAATTTCCTATAAAAGCAAAAAGAAATAGAATGATTTATGAAACTATGCCATCTTATGAAAAATCTAGAATTGGAGGAAAAAAAAAAGTAAATCCAATTGTAGATGGATCACTTATCCTAATAAAGATGTTTAAAATGCTTTTATTTAAATAAAGATATTATAAATTATGAAATAATGAAAAGGTCAATAATTAATTTTTTCCAAAAAATATTTTTTAAAAAAATTGATATAGAGGAAAATATTGATTCTATCCATATAAATAAAATTTTTAAGAATATAATAGAAAACAATATTTTGCTTTATCAATTTTATTTAGATTGTTATAAAATTTTTAAAAAAAACTTATCAACAAAAAATAATTTGCAATTGAAAATCCTTGAAATTGGTAGTGGACCTGGATTCATAAAGAAAATAATACCAAAAACAATAACATCAGAAATTATTTTAATGGAAGATATAGATATTCAGTTAGATGCTACAAACTTAAATTTCGATAGCAACAGTCTAGATGCAATACTATTGCTTAACGTGTTCCATCATATTTCAGATCCAGAAAAATTTTTGCTTGAATGTAAAAGAGTTTTAAAAAAGAATGGGAAAATCTTGATGATTGAACCAGCTAATACTTGGTTTTCAAGGATTATTTATAAAAATTTTCATCATGAAGATTTTGATGAATTATCAGATTGGTACTTAAAAAAAGGCGGTAGGCTTAGTAGTTCAAATCAAGCTTTACCTTTTATAGTTTTTGAAAGAGATCTCGAAATATTTAAAAAAAAATTCCCTGATTTGTTAATTTTAAAAAAATTTAAATTTAAACCTTTTCATTATTTATTTTCAGGAGGTTTTACTTATAAACCGATTGTTAATGGTTTTTTTATATATTTATTTGTAAAATTAGTGGAAATAATTTTATTTCCCTTTAATAGATTCTTAGGGTTGTTTATGTTTATAAAAATTGAAAAAAAATAATGAATTTGTAACTTTGTCTTATTAAGGAAATATGAAAAAAAAAATAGCTTTAATTTTTGGTGTCACAGGTCAAGACGGAGCCTATCTATCGAAATTTTTACTAAAGAAAGGATATAATGTTCATGGAGTAAAAAGAAGATCCTCCTCAATTAATGCGTCTAGATTAGATGACATTTACTCTGATCCATTAATAAAAAAAAACAATTTTTATTTACATTACGGTGATGTCACTGACTCAATATCAGTTTTTAATATTATAAGCAAAGTCAAGCCAGATGAAATATATAATCTTGCTGCTCAATCTCATGTAGCAGTATCATTTGAAATGCCTGAGTACACCACAAATGCAGATGCATCAGGAACATTAAGAATTTTGGAATCTATTACAAAAGTGAACAGAAGAATAAAATTTTATCAAGCGGGTAGTTCAGAAATGTTTGGTAAAGTAGTAGAAACACCACAAAATGAAAAAACTCCTTTTTATCCAAGAAGTCCTTATGGGGTGGCAAAAGTATATTCTCATTGGATTACTGTCAATTATAGAGAGTCATATAAATTATTTGCCTCAAATGGTATCTTATTTAATCATGAGAGTCCCCTTAGAGGAGAAACTTTTGTAACAAAAAAAGTAGTTAAAGCTTTATGTAATATTAAATTTGGAAAACAAAAAAAATTATTTGTTGGTAACCTTGATGCAAAAAGAGACTGGGGCCATGCAGAAGATTACGTTCAGGCAATGTGGAAAATGTTACAATATAAAAAACCAGATGATTTTGTTATCTGTACTGGAAAACAATATAGTATAAGACAATTTGTTAATATGGTTTCAAAAGAATTAGACATGAAATTGAAATGGAGAGGCAAAGGAGTTAACGAAAAAGCTTTTGATAAGTTTGGTAGATGCATAATTGAGTGTAGAAAGAAATATTTCAGACCATCAGAAGTTCAAACTTTAATAGGAGACGCATCAAAAGCAAAAAAATTATTAAAATGGAAACCCAAGCATAATATTCACTCTTTGATTAAAGATATGATTTCTTATGAATTAGATATTCATAAAAATGATAAATAAAAAATCTAAAATATTTGTTGCAGGTCATAAAGGAATGGTTGGTTCCGCAATACTGAGAAAATTAAAAGATTTTAATTATAAAAATATTTATTATCAGTCTAAAACTCAATTAAATTTAATTGATCAAAAAAAGGTATCAAATTATTTTAGTAGAATAAAACCTGATGCAGTTATATTAGCTGCAGCGAAAGTAGGAGGAATTAAAGCAAATAATGAGAAGAGAGCAGAATTTATTTTTGAAAATTTATCTATTCAGAATAACGTAATAAATGCAAGCTATGAAAATGGTGTCAAAAATTTAATTTTTTTAGGGTCCAGTTGTGTATACCCTAAAAATTCAAAAATACCAATTAAGGAAAATTACTTATTATCAAACTATTTAGAGAAAACAAACGAACCGTATGCAATAGCTAAAATAGCTGGTATTAATTTATGCGAGAGCTACAATCTTCAGTATGGAGTAAATTATAAGTGTCTCATGCCGTGTAATGCTTACGGAGTTAATGATAACTACGATCTTTATGGTTCACATTTTTTACCGGCTTTAATTAGAAAAATTATAAATGCTCTTAAAACTAATAAAGATTATATTAAAATTTGGGGAAGTGGAAAACCTCTTAGAGAATTAATTTTTAGTGACGATATAGCTGATGCCTGTATTTATTTTTTGAATAAAAAAACCAAACACTCCTTAATTAATATAGGTACTGGTCAAGAGAAAAGTATAAATGAATACGCAAAATATATAATGAAACATTTAGGAGTTAATTTGAAAATTAAACACGAAAAGGTAAATTTAGATGGAACTTTTAGGAAGTTAATGGATTCATCACTTGCGAAAAAATATGGTTGGCAATTTAAAACTGAATTTGACGTAGGTTTGTCTATTACAATTAACGATTACTTAAAAAATCAAATATTTATACAAAAAAAATGAAGAATATTATAGTCGTTACTGGAGGTGCAGGTTTTGTTGGCTCAAATCTGATTGAATATTTTTTATCAAAAGAAAAAAAATTTAAAATATTAAGTTTAGATAATTATTCATCAGGTACAAAAAAAAATCACATAAAAAAATCTAGGGTAAAATATTTAAACGCTAATACAAAAAATATATCTAAATCATTAAAAAGTTATAAAAGAAAAATCCATACAATATTCCATTTTGGCGAATTTTCAAGAATTTATCAAAGCTTCATTAACATGAGCGAATGTGTAGAGTCGAATAGCATTGGTTCTCATGAAGTTTTTAATTTTTGTTTAGAAAATAATATTAAATTAGTTTATTCAGCGACTTCAGCAAGTATTGGCAATAAAGGTAATGATAAAAATTTGTCTCCTTATGCTTTTACCAAAGCAAAAAACCTTGAACTCTTAGAAAATTTAAAAAAATGGTTTAATTTAAAATTTGAAATAATATATTTCTATAATGTATACGGGCCCAAACAAATTACAAAAGGTAAAATGGCGACTGTTATAGGAATTTTTGAAGAACAATATAAGTCAAAAAAACCATTAACTGTTGTTAAACCAGGCACGCAATCAAGAAGATTCACGCATATATCAGATACTGTAAAAATTTGTTACCTAGCATGGAAAAAAAATCTTAACAAACATTACAGTATTTCAAATAAAAAAAGTTACAGCATTATACAAGTTGCAAAATTATTCGATACAAAAATAAAATATTTACCTTTTAGAAAAGGTGAGAGATATGCTTCTGCACTTACAAATATGAATTTAACAAATAAGGTTTATAAATTTTTTGGTAAAATCGAGCTTAAAAATTATATAAAAGACATTATTAATCTTGAATAAATTAATAATTCTATTCTTTACAAGAAGTTTATAATGGTTATAAAGGGATGCCGGTAATTATTGCGTAGGTGCCATACCCGATCCCATTCCGAACTCGGAAGTCAAGCCCTGCTGCGCCGATGGTACTTTGTCTTAAGGCATGGAAGAGTAGGACGTTGCCGGCTTTAAATTTAACTTTATAAAATGAAAATAAAAAGTTCTTTAAAATCAATAAAAAAAAGAGATCTAAACTCAAAATTAGTTCGTAGAAGAGGAAGAGTTTACGTTATAAATAAGACAAATCCAAAATTTAAAGCAAGACAAAAGTAAAACTTATGGACAATGAAAACCATAAAAATACTTGGAATAATTTTACAAAATTTGTGCTGTGGGGAACTGTCGCTGTAATATGTGTTTTGTTGTTAATGGCATTATTCTTATTATAAGGTGATAAAGTAATGATTATTGGATCAACATCAGAAAATAAAAATATTGAAAAAAGAATATCTATTACACCTGATATAGTTAAAAAATATACGTCGCTTGGATTTGAGGTTTACCTAAATGAAAATTATGGTTCCCATCTTGGCATAAAAGATGATCTGTTTAAAGATATGGGTGTTAAAATCTTAAAAGATGAAAAAGAAATTTTAAATTCTTCTGATATAATTATTCAGCTTAGAATGCCGTCTGATGAAAAAACTCTAAATCTCAGAGAAAATCAAACATTAATTGGAGTTCTAAACCCTTATGATAATAAAGAAAAACTAGAAAACATTGCCAAAAAAAAAATTAATCTTTTTTCACTTGAATTGCTTCCTAGAATTACAAGAGCTCAATCTATGGATATATTGTCTTCTCAAGCAAATCTAGCGGGTTACAAAGCAGTAGTAGAATCTTTTGCAAATTTTGAAAAAGCAATACCAATGATGATGACAGCTGCAGGAACAGTCCCAGCCGCAAAGGTTTTGGTTGTTGGTGCAGGTGTTGCTGGTTTGCAGGCAATTGCAACAGCGAAAAGGATGGGTGCCATAGTTTTTGCTACAGATGTTAGAATGGCTTCAAAAGAACAAGTTGAAAGTTTAGGAGGTAAATTCCTGACAGTAGAGGGTTCAGAAAATTTAGAAACTGAGGGTGGCTATGCGAAAGAAACTTCAGATGATTTTAAAAAAAAACAAGAGGAACTTTTGTCTGAAACTTTAAAAAAAATAGATATTGTAATTTGTACTGCTCTGATACCAGGAAAAAAAGCTCCTATAATTATAAAAGAAAATATGATTAAAAATATGCAAGCTGGTTCGATCATTTATGATTTAGCCGCAATTCAGGGGGGGAATACTGCATTTTCAGAGGTAGATAAGATTGTTGAAAAAAATGGAGTTAAAATTATGGGTGAAAGCAATGTTTTAAATAAGTTACCTGTTTCTGCTTCAAATTTGTATGCAAAAAATGTTTTTAATTTTGTTAATAATTTATTTGATAAAGATAATAAAAAAATTAACATCAACTTAGAAGATGAAATCATAAAAAATACTTTAATAAAATAATTTATGGAAATAGATCCTTTAATATTTAGATTGAGCATATTTATCCTTTCAATTTTTGTTGGGTATTATGTGGTTTGGAGTGTTACACCTTCACTACATACTCCTTTGATGTCTGTTACTAACGCTATCTCTTCAGTAATAATTGTGGGAGCAATAATTGCTGGATTATCTGGTGGCTCACAAAGTGTATTTAATATATCAAGTATTTTTGGTTTTATGGCAATAGCTTTGGCAGCAATAAATATTTTTGGTGGATTTCTAGTAACACAAAGAATGCTGGCAATGTATAAAAAAAAGAAAAAAGAAAAATAATGATATCAGCAAATTTATCTGCAATCTTTTACTTGGTTTCAGGGGTATTATTTATTCTTGCTTTAAGAGGTTTGTCGTCACCAGAAACATCTAGACAGGGAAATTTGTTTGGAATTTTAGGAATGATTATCGCTGTTACAGTAACTTTTTTATCAATTGGAAGTTTTTCAAATGGATTTATTTTTGTGATGATATTTATAGCAGTTGGAGGTTCAATCGGAGCTTTTATTGCTTATAAAATTCCAATGACAGCTATGCCAGAGTTGGTGGCAGGTTTTCATAGCTTAGTAGGTTTAGCGGCAGTCTTTGTAGCTATTTCAGCTTTTTTAAATCCTGAAGCATTTAATCTTGGGTCACCAGGTAATATAAAACTTGGAAGTTTGATTGAAATGTCTATTGGAGCAGCAGTTGGAGCTATAACGTTTTCAGGATCTGTAATTGCTTTTTTGAAATTGCAAGGAATTATGTCTGGTTCACCAATTACATTTAAAGGTCAACATCCTCTTAATGCATTTATTTTAATCTCAATAATTGTTTTAATCTATCTATTGTGTTCATCTCAATCATCAAATCTATTTTGGATATTGTTAGCTGTTTCATTTTTAATTGGTTTTCTTTTGATAATCCCAATTGGTGGAGCGGATATGCCCGTAGTAATTTCAATGCTAAATTCTTATTCAGGCTGGGCAGCAGCAGGTATTGGTTTCACTTTAGAAAATACAGCATTAATAATTACTGGAGCTTTAGTGGGTTCGTCAGGTGCAATATTGTCTTACATAATGTGTAAAGGTATGAACCGTTCTTTTTTCAATGTAATTTTAGGTGGTTTTGGTGCCACAGATAGTACATCTGGTAAATCATCAAAAGAGCAAAAACCAGTGAAAAGTGGTAATGCTGATGATGCTGCTTTCTTAATGAAAAACGCTTCATCAGTTATAATTGTTCCTGGATATGGTATGGCAGTCGCTCAAGCTCAGCATGCTTTAAGAGAAATGGTCGACACATTAAAGAAAAATGATATTAAAGTTTCATATGCTATTCATCCTGTTGCTGGTAGAATGCCAGGTCATATGAATGTTTTATTAGCAGAAGCTAATGTGCCCTATGATGAAGTGTTTGAACTAGAGGAAATAAATAACGATTTTGCAAATGCAGATGTAGCTTTTGTTATTGGAGCAAATGATGTGACAAATCCCGTTGCTAAAACTGATCCTCAAAGTCCTATATACGGTATGCCAGTCCTCGATGTTGAAAAATGTAAATCTGTGCTATTCGTAAAAAGAAGTTTATCTCCTGGTTATGCGGGAATCGACAATGATCTTTTTTATAAAGAGAATACTCTAATGCTATTTGCAGATGCAAAGAAAATGACTGAGGATATCACAAAGAACTTATAATTAAAATGAGTACCAAAATTTACTGTGATATTGCTGACTTGGATTCAATTAAAAAATTCAATAAACAAAAAATTGTAAAAGGATTTACGACTAATCCAAGTTTAATGAGAAAAGCCGGAGCAAAAAATTATGAGGCATATTCGAAAAAATTACTCAGTGAATGCCCAAATAAACCAATTTCTTTTGAGGTTTTTGCAGACAACAATAAATCAATGATCAAACAAGGTATTAAAATAAATACCTGGGGTTCAAATGTCTATGTGAAAGTTCCGGTAGTCAACTCGAAAAATCAGTTTACTGGAAAAGTCATTAAAGAATTAAATAATCGAAATATTAAATTAAATATTACGGCAGTGTATACTGCTGAACAAACAAAAAAAATTTTAAAATTAATAAATAAAAAAGCTAAAGTGATAATCTCTATATTTGCAGGTAGGGCAGGTGATGCAGGTAGAGATCCTATACCTCAATTAGTTAAAAGTATTAAAATTTCAAAAAAATATAAAAATGTTGAAATTTTATGGGCAAGTGTTAGAGAACCATATAATTATATCCATGCAAAACAATTAGGTTGCCACATTATAACTATACCACCTTTAATAATTGAAAAAATTCAAAAATTTGGTAAATCATTTAACCAATTGACTGTTGAAACAGTCAAAACTTTTTTAGAAGACAGTAAAAAGTCAAAATTTAAAATTTAGATTGATTGGTTGCGGGGGACGGATTTGAACCGCCGACCTTCAGGTTATGAGCCTGACGAGCTACCAGACTGCTCCACCCCGCGATATTATTAAATTCTATTTC
>MDTG01373575.1_pt1 | contig 31287 bp, 28 predicted proteins | sample 811421 | NCBI WGS metagenome assembly MDTG01 (sample SAMN05326645, study PRJNA326480) | marine metagenome | isolation source: seawater | place: Pacific Ocean: South East | collected 2011
AATTTCTGGTTTAAAACTTATTAAATTATAATTAAAAGTAAAAACACGAAATTCAAAATTTATCCAAGATATGATTCTCCAAAATGAATATGAGGAATAATGTTTTCTATCTTTAAGAAAATAATAATCAACTTTATCAATTTTTTTATGAAAATAATTTTTATTAATTTTTTTTCTTCTTAAAATATTGCTACTTGTAATAGCGGCAACTTCATAGTTATATTTTTTAAAATATCTAATAAGAACTGATAATCTAGACTCAAACCCATTTTCATGTGTTGAAAGATATTTGCTTATAAAAAGTATTTTTTTCATTTATGTGAAAGATTTTATTTTTCTTTATATCTAAATTCATTTATTCTATTAATTGTTTTGTCAAAATCTAAATCTATTACATCTAAAAACCATTTTATACTTTGATATCTTGGTTTATTTTCAATTTTAATTAAATTTAAAGCCTCTTCTCTACTTAAATCTCCTTCTCTAATTTGGTTACTTCTAAATGTATCAAACTCTGTGAATCCAACTAGTGTATAATAAATATAATTATAAAAAGGTGCAGCACCATCACCAATTCTCCATGTCGAGTCAGTGTCTGGTGATTTTTCCCAATTATAGGTATTAAGTAAAACATCATTTATTTTATTTTCATCCCATTTAAAATAATTAAACAAATAATAATAATCGTTATGTTTCCGAACACTTCTATTGAACTCTCCAACTAAAGTATCCAATATTGAAGAATTAAAATATGAGAGATTGCCCATCATTATTTTTAATCTTTTGAATTGATACTCTAATTGATTAAATAGACCTTGGTTATAGGTCTTTTTATTGTAAAAATTAGGTTTCACATTTAAAAAACCATGTTTGAAGTGAGTTATTTCAAAGGGATTATAAGACCAAATATTTAAATCTATTTCGTTTTGAAACTTAACTTTTTCTAAAAATCTGTAGAAATGTTTATCACCTGCTGTAAATAAATTAACCATCCCCAAGTGGGGTTTTTTCAACCAAGCAATAACATTTTTTCTTATATATGATCTTTTCTTTTCTATGTTATCAGCAATGATTATGTTTTCTACATCCAGCATAGAACACATTTTACTAGTATTTCTTCTTGCTAGATCAGTTACTAAGCCCCAATCGTAAGTGAAAGTAATTGGTTTAATACCAAGTTCTTTAACTGCCAGATGAAGACCATAACAACTATCCCTTCCACCTGAAAGCGGAAAGACACAATTTATCTCATTATTTTTCTTTCTATAACCATCTAAAACTTTTTTAAAATTTTCTTGATCATTTTCATCAAAATTTTGATATTTTTTTTGATAGTTATTACAAAAGTTACATATGCCTTTATTATCGAAACTTATAAAAGGAAAATTATGAGGCAATATACATTTTTTACATCTTTGAGTTTCATTTATCCGATACACTAATAATTTCTCACTATCTGCAGATTTAAAGAAATCAGGTACAAGATTTTTTCTTTGTACCTTATGATCTATAGCGACAGTTTCAAATTTAGCTTGAGGTACATCTAAAATTATTGTTTCTCTTACTTTTTTTATTTCATTACAATTAGTAATTTTAAGGGGGTAAGATTCTGAGCTTATGTAAATATTATTGTTTTTTTTTCCCCAATAAAGGCTTCCATTATTTGAAAACAAAATTATTTTACCTTTATCGAATAAATGGACAACACATGAGGCACTACCCTGGATAACTGACAGAGTGGAATTTATAGCTAATTCAATATCATTATCTTCATTTAAAAAAAAATTAATTAATTCTAAGATTATTTCAGTATCAATTTTTAAATTTTGTTTAAAACCATATTCTCTAAAAAGATCTTCAAAATTTGTGATTATACCGTTATGTATTACTGAAATATTGTGTTTCAATAATGGTTGGTTATCAACCATAGAATTTGTCACTAGCCTACTATGGCCAATAACTATTTTGCTTGTTTGATCTACATTTTTTATGGATTTTTCTAAATCATAGTCATATCTTTTAATTCTATATTTTTCATCACTATATTCAATAAAACCTGAAGAGTCTTTTCCTCTCTGTCTAGCATTTTTTGCTAAACTTCCCAAATCTCTTAAATTAACTCCTGAATTAGAAATAATTCCAAAAATTCCACACATAAATTTTTACGTTAAACCAATTGAATACATGCCCTGATATATGGTTATCAAAAGATATGTACACATAGCTAAAGATAAATACAAATAAAAATTTTTTTTAAAAAATAAACTTATAATTAATATTAAAGGAATTGCTGTTATCATATTTAATCTTTCATACTGCCAATTTAATCCCATATATAGAAAAGCCAAAGTTGAGCAAGTTTGAATATAAAAAAGTAAATATATTTGTTTAAAACGAGATAATCTTTTATTTTTAAAGCTTACAATATAAAGAATTATGTAAGATAGATTAATTATTAGCCACAAAATTCTAAAATCTCCAGCTACAATTTTAGTATCTGTATTTGCCCATCCCGTAGAATTTAGAACGATACAAGATGATAAGAAAATCAAAAAACCCGATAATAATATAAAAATTATATCATTATTTTTATTTTTAATTTTTTGTAAAAGATAAGTAATAACATATGTGGCGTTATAGATAGAGAATAATATCAATCCCGATTTATGCATAAAAATTGAAAGAAAAATAAACGAGTATGATAATTTTTTTTTATTTTCTAATAAAAAAATGATTGAAATAAACAGGCATGACATTGCCCAACCTTGCCTCATTGCTCCAGAAGTTGACATTATAATTGGATGAGTATGAAGGGTTATAATAAAAATAATGATAAAAAATAAAATACTATTTTTTTTTATTTCATTAAAAAATGATCTAAAAAGAAAACCTGATGATAATGCTAAAGTTAAACTTGTGATATAAACGCCTATATGAGTTTCAAATATTGTTAAAGTTGATAAAAGTGAACCAAGTTTGTCATAAAATTTTGAATACAACACATTACTTTGATAATATTCTGCATAATAATCATTTGAGTAACCATAATATCCTGCTCCAACTAAAACTCCGTAAAAAATTGAAATAAATATTATATATCTTTTAAAAATCATTTTAAGAAAAGTACTTTATTGCTACATTAAATGAGAGAATCCTTCCAGATTAAAAATTATGCTTTAAATTAAAAACTCATACTTTTGCTCACCTAATAAATACTCTATTAATTTTTCCACCATATTTCTGGCATATGGATTTCGGGAATATCTGAAACAGTTTTTTGATCCAATGGGTGAGGCAAACTTACTTTTGAGGTAGATTCAATCTCATCTAAAAAGTCATTTCTAACAAAAGTAACCTCAATTGATGAAGGAATTTTCAGTTTTTTAAAATTATACAGACCGCTATAATTATTTGGGTGAACATGGCAAATTGAAAAATTACGATAAATTTTTTCAAAGATTGCAGTAATCATCTTTAAAAAATTTCGATTAGATAAATTTTGCAAACCGTGAAACTCAACAATCATCAATGAAAACTGCGCCAAACTATCAGCTGATTCATATGTAAAGACTTCAAACTCTGATCCCTCAATATCCATTTGTAAAATTTTATTGCTATTTTTATTTTTTATACTTTGAGATATCCAATCCCCTAGAGAAATAAATTCATTATAAGTTTTTGATCCCAAATATTTTTTTATAAAAACAAAATTATTGTCCTTTTCTGGTGGTAAATTTACACTTGCATCGGCCATAAACGATTTAATATGATAATTCTTACTTAATTCTTTTTCGAATTTTGAAACATTTCCTACTCCAGCGCTAAAACAATATTCAATCTTATTTAAAATATTTGGGAGAAGGTATCCTCCATCCCCGTTACCACCAACTCTTATTAATTCAGTAGATTTATAATTTCGCCTAAATTGATTAATAAAAAACTCTATATCTTTATAACAGGAAATTTTTTCTACATTTAATCCTAATTTAAAAAAAGTTTTTTTTAGAAATAATTTTATATTCATATTTTTTTATTTATCTAAATAGATTTTTAATCTAATTATTCTTCCTAAAAAAACCCATTTGTAATCCATATAATAACATCAAATAGTTAGTAAAAATACTACCATTAGAAGTTAATGGCCATATTGTAATCAGCAATCCAGACAAAAGGCAAATTTGATAATCAGTTAACCAAATTCTCTTGTTCTTAAAATACTCTACAACATGTCTTAACATGAGATAGATAAAATATACAAATAAACCAGCCAAAAAAGAAAAACCAATAAATCCAGTTTCAGCTAATAATTGAATATAAAAATTATGTGGATGTGTATCACAAGGTTTAATTCCTGTGGCATATTTAGTATCTTTACATTTTATTCTAAAGAATTTAGGACCATGACCTAAAATAGGTTTATCTAAAAACATGTTCCAAGCAGTTCGAATTAATGAGTCGTGTGCTGGAGTAAATATATATTTTTTTGAGGAAGAGGAATCTAAACCCATACTCTCTTTTGGAGCCTCTATAAATCTGTATTTTAATTCAGAATTATTCAGTGTAATTAATGTAACAATTGTCAAAGAAATTACAAAAATACATAATCTTAACCATTTATACCTAGAAATAAAAATTATAACAAAAAAAGTAGATAGGTTTAAAAGTACAAAAGCAGCTCTTTCTCCAGAAAGAAAAATTAAAACATCAATTAAAATAAATATAACGGAAATACCAATTACTTCAATGAAACTCTTATTAGGTCTAGATACGAATAAAGCAAAAAATAGAGGAAAAAGTCTAGCAAGATAAGACCCCAAAATTAGTTCATTTCCAAAAAAAGAAGAGACTCTTATTCCATTAATCTCGTATCCAAACAAATTTGAACCTGTAAAAAATTGAAAATAACCATCAAATATCAATGATGGCATTGTTATTAAAAAAGCATAATAAAAATAGTCTAAAATCTTTTTATTATGATCTATTAAATAAGAAATTAATAAAGCAAAAATACCAATCCTAAAATAAAATAAAGAGTTGCTTAAACTAAAAAAAATATCTTCTGATAACAAAGATGACAAAATACAAATCAAACAAAAAGATATGAAAAAATAAAAATAAGTATTTTTATAAATCGAATAAATTTTATTCTTTAAAGTAAAATATAAAAACCATAATGACAAAAGACTTAATACCAGGTCTGGTAAAAATGGACCTGTAATCAAAAGTGGAACCAAAAATGCACTTATAATGCTGACAACATCTAAATAAAATTTTTCATTTTTTTTTTCTAACAAAGTTGCCATTAATAATTCAATAAAAAAACAAGATAACTATTTTGTTTTTATGATATTTGGAAAAATAATTATTACTAAAATTGAACATATTAAACCAAGTACAGTACCTAAAATTTCATTAATATTGTTATTTGATACTAAAGTTGCGTATTCTTTAGATATAGCTTTATCTAAGATGTAATTATAATCAAATTGATCATTTTTTACTCTTACGAGCTTATTTTTTAAGTGTAAAATCTGTTTTCCCAAAACTTTTTTGCCTTGATAAAACAAAGCCTCATTATCTATAACAATCGAATCTTTTAAAGTAGCCAAAGGTTCTTCAAGTCCAATTATAGCTGAAATTTCGTAGGCATTTTCGTATTCTAACATTTTATTAAGAATACTTTTAATTAAACTTTCTTTAAATTCCAAAGTTGATTTTTTGATTGTATATTCAATGTATTCAGTGAGAATTTTAGCTCCATTTGCGTCTGGTGGATAATTTAATTTATATCGATTCTGACCTGCGGTTTCTGAAAAAATAAAATCTCTAGAATTTAAATTTTTATAATTATATTTAAAAAAATCCTCAAAATTATCATTAGAATTCAGATAAAGTTTAATCTTTGATACATATATCGACTGAAGTTTTTTTCCATCTTCTTTTAAATCACTCTCATAAGGTTTAAAAATTTCAAATGACGGATCTTTTAAAACGATCTGAGTTTGAAAATCATTTATTGTAAATTTCTTATTATACAAATGACCTAAGGCATAACCAAATATAGCAAATAAAATTATCAAGCCTTTATTTTTCCAGATCAATTCAATCACATCATCAAGAGTATCCATCCTGAAACGTTTAATAGTGTTTGACCGTGAAGATCTTTTCGAACTTTTATTAATCATACTGGTGTTTAATTTATTATTATCATTTATGCAATATCAATTTCAATCTTGAACAAAAAAAATTAGAATAATATCACAAACATGTTTTAAATTGATAAATAGCAATTTTATCAAAGTAAGATTGAATAATAATTATTTGATTTGATGTATTATAAAATTTATTATCGACAGCAACATATAAATTTTTAATTATTATTTTATCTAATTAAATATAAAATTAAAATAGTTTGAAGGTTTACAATTTGAGTATAAATAAAAAAAAAATTTTTCAATTAAATTATTTAGTTTTTATAAATAATGTTAGGGGTCTAAATATTGTAAAACTCTTTTTTAAGAAAAAAATAAATTTTGAAGTTGTAATAACAAAAAAAAATTTAAATATAGAAATTTTGCGAGATATCAAAAAACTTAAAATAAAATATATTAAAATAGATAATGTTAGAAATTTTAAAAAAAAACTAAAAAAGAAATATGATATATTTGTTGTTGCAGGTTTTCCACATATATTTAGTCAAGAAACATTATCCCTTCCAAAATTTGGTTCAATTAATTTACATGCTGGACCATTACCTAAATATAGAGGGGGTTCACCTTTAAATTGGCAAATTATTAATAATGAAAAAAAAATTGGTATTTCAATAATAAAACTTAATAAAAAGATAGATGGTGGCAAAATTCTAATCAAAAAATTTTTTAATTTAAAAAGTAATCAAAATATTTTAGATGCACATAAAAAAGTAAACATTTTATTCAAAAAAAATATCTTTAGGGCAATTAATAATTTATTAAACAAAAAATACTTAAAAAAAACAGGTAAGGAAAATTATTTTAGGCAAAGGTATCCAAAAGATAGTGAAGTAAAATTAGAAGAAATGACAGCTAGATATATTGTAAATTTAGCTAGATCTCAATATCCTCTTTACAGGCTACCTTTTATTAAAAACAAAAATAAAAGAATTGTTTTTAAAAAAGCATATTTAGAAATTAATAAAAAAATAAAAAATTACAAATTTTTATTTAAATGCAAAAAAAATTATATTGGAATAAAACAAAAAGATATTTTATGAATTTGTAATAATAAAGTTTTTGTGTAAGTTTTTAATTATACTATTATTTACAAATCTTTTCGAAGAAAAGATATCTCTCGGATAGTCAATGCAGGAATTAAAATCATCTTTTTTTATTTGATTTTTTAGCTCAACACTTAAAAATTTAAAATTATTTAATTTATTGTAAAAAATTTTTGTTACATGTTCTTTTTCTGAATTTTTTTTTACTTTTTCTTTTAAACTAATAAACTTTTTAGATTTACAAATTTCAATACTTTGTCCTTTTGGAAAAGATCTTTTTTTAATATTTGTTAAAATGTCTATATCTGAATTTTTTTTTATAATACTAATAAATGACTGAAGAAGATTTACACTTAAAAAAGGACTATCTGCTGAAATTCTTATAAAATAATCGCATTTATTTAAGATTAGACAATTTCTATATCTTGAGTATACATTTCTAAGAGAGCCTCTATATACATCTATATTTTTTTTTTTTAAAACATTGCAAAGTTTATTGTCTGAACTTTCAACACTTGTCGCAACTATAATTTTATTAATATATTTTAATTTTTTTAATCTTTTTATTAAATAAAGTATTACTATTTCGTTTAATAAATTTAGTAAAACTTTTGAACTAAATCTTTTGGAAGATGTTCTCGCTTGAATTATAATATTAATTATCATTCTTTAAATTAAGAATTGTATATTTTTAACTTTATTTAAAATCACCTTTTCTAGTTAAATAATGCTTTTTAACATCTTTTTTTAACTGCTTTCCTATTACATTTTTTATCTCATCAAATGAAAGATGTGTTGCTGGTCTTGCAAAACCTAAATTTTCATTTTTTAATATCATACCTTTTTTTAAATCATTTAAATAAATAATTCCTTTTCTAAGTTCCTTAAAATTTTTTTCTGAGGGAAATTGATTAAACCTTTTAGTTCCAATACTTTTAATAATTTGTTCTGATTTATTTTTTAATTTAATAAAATCTTTAGGTTCAAAAGAAATTTGATGATCAATAAAACTTCTTTTTTTATTATCTGTGAAATGAAATTCAATTATTCTTGCTCCCAAAGTAATTGCTACTTCACAAGCAGATGTGCCCAGAACATGATTTGAATACCCAACATTAACTCCAAATTTTTTCTTAAGATACGTGATATTAATCAGGTTTGCATTTTCAATACTTGTTGGGTAATTACTAATGCAGTGCATTAGGATTACTTTTTTTTTATTCTTAAAAATTTTAAATATATTTGAGATTTCTTTTAATTTTGAAGCACCTGTAGATATTATTGTCAACTTTTTTGTTTTATTTGCTTCTTTTAAAATTGGTAAAAAATTGATATCTCCACTAGCAACTTTTATTACACCAAATTTTTTAGCAACTAATGAAACATAGTCCTCAGTTATTGGTGAGGCAAATAGTAAAACATTTTTCTTCTTTGCATATTTAACTAGGGCGTCTATCTTATCTGTACCAACCATAGTTTTTGTTCTTAAGTTGAATCTTTTTTTATTTTCTAAAGTTGTAAATTTTGAGGGTGTTCCTAATTGTAATTTTATTGCGTCTATTCCATATTTATTTGCAAGGTCTATATATTGTTTAATCTTTTTAATAGATCCAGAATGATTTATACCTATCTCTCCAACAAAATAAACTTTATCTTTTTTTAATTTAATCATTAACTTTAAATTTATGTTTTTTAGGTACAAAAATTAATTGATAAACTTTTGATTTTTGTACCATTTAACATATTTTTCATATCCTTTTAATAAGTTGTACCTTGGTTTGTAGCCAATAAGCTTTTCAGCCTTTTTTGTAGAAAGTGTACCTCTTTTTGGGACCAACTTGTCTTGTTCTTTGTAATTTACTTTAACATTTGAAAAATTTTTTTTTAAAATTTTGATCATCTTATTTATACTCTCCGATGATCCGTAGGTAATATTAAAAATTTGATTAATTGAGTTTTTAGATTGAATAATCTTTTTAATTCCTGAGATAAAATCTTCAATATAAGTAAAGTCTAATCTTTGTGAAGGACTACCTTTAATCATAATTTCTTTACCTTGAATTAAATTTTCTATAAAAATTTGACCTACTCTTCTACTTATGCATCTTTCACCATAAAGAGCTGATGGTCTTACTATTGTGTATCTTAATCCAAAAACCTGATTATATGATTTAACAATCATTTCTCCTGCTAACTTTAAAGTTCCATAAATACCTATTGGATTACAAACCTCTTTTTCGGTTACAGTATTTTTTTTAAAATTCCCATAGACCATACTTGATGAAAAATAGATAAAATGCACATTTTTATTTTTTGTTGAGTCTAAAGCATTCTCTAATGTTCTTAGGCTATGATCAAATGTTGTATGTGGGGTTTTATTAGATTTATCTGCATGAGAGACTGCAGCTAGATGTATTACTACATCAGGATTAAATTTATCAACTGATCTACACAATTTATGATAATCTCTGGCATCAATTTTATCAAAAATAATTTTTTTTTGTTTTATCAGTTTGAGTCGATCTATTAAAAATTTTTTTGCAATTTTCGGATTTGGATAATCCTCCGGCGTATTTTTTAAACTTATTAAATTATTAATCTGCAAACTATCAATTATTTTGACTGGATAATTATCTTTTTTAAGACTTAAAGCTAAGTTATGCCCAATAAATCCCATACCTCCAGTTATCAAAATTCTTTTTTTATTTTGTTTCATAAAGTATTTTTTTAAATTTTTGATATATATATTCGATATCACTTTTGCTTATATGTTGACCGATAGGAAGTACAAAAGAGTTATAACTTATAATTTTTGAATTATAAAATTTTTCATTAATACGATATTTTTTCTTGTAATACTCCATTTCAGGAAGTGGTTTAGGATAATAGACACTAGCTCCGATCCCCTCATTTTTTAATTTTTGAATAAAATCATTTCTATAATTTTTGTCTTTATTTTTTAAAGTTATTGAAAATGCGTAATAGTTAGGTTTATATTCTTTGTTCATTTCATCCATATAAGTTATTTCAGGAATATTTGAAAATTTTTTCTTCATTAAATTAAAATTTCTATTTCTGATTTTCTTTATTTTATAAAAATCTTTTAACTGGCTTTCTCCAATACAACATGAAATCTCATTTAATCTAAAATTAAGACCACAATCTTTTACATCATAATTATATCTTTCTTTTCTCAATCCTTTTTTATGAAAATATCCAAAAGATTTTAAAGATAATATTTTAAGAAAATCTTTTTTTTTTTTTGAAATTATCATACCACCCTCACCAGTAGTAATATGTTTTACGGGATAAAATGAATAAGAAGCACAGTCTCCAAAATTACCTACTTTGATATTTTTGTATGAGGATCCTATTGCTAACGCACAATCTTCAACAATGAATAAACCTTTTTTTTTAAAATATGACAGTTTTGGTATATCTACTGGAAATCCCAAATAATGGACTATTACCAGTCCTTTAGTTTTTGAAGTAATTTTTTTTTTTGCCTCATCTAAATTGATTGAGCCATTCTCAATATTTACATCAACAAATACAGGTTTCGCACCAGTAGCTTCTATTGCATGAGCTGTAGCAACATGAGTCGTTGCAGGAACAATTACTTCATCACCTTTTTTTAATTTTTTTGACATATAATAAAGTAACATTCCTGAAGTACAATTAGTCACTGTAGTAACATATGGACTTTTATTGAGCTTACTAAAAATTTTTTCAAAGTTTTTTTGATAAACTCCATGAACTAGTTTCCCTGAGTTTAATATTTTTTTTATCTTTGGAACTACATTTTTATCAATAACAGGTTTTCCAAAAGGAATATTTTTCATTATAATTTTATTTCTTTTTTTAATTTATAAGATTGATCTACTGCAAAACATACTTTTAAAGAGTTTTTAAATTGATCAAATTTATATACTTTTTTATTTTGTATGCACTGAATAAATGATTCAATTAAATCAAATTTTTTATATGTTTTATATTTTTTTTTTATTTTTTCAGGAAAATCTAGGGAGTTATGATGAAAAATTGGTCCTGTTATAAGATTTTCAAAAGTCCTTTTTGAACCATAAATTGATAAATTATGATGATGTTTATTTACAGAGCCAAATTTTACGCTTATTTTTACCGTAATATTATTTTCAAGTTTAAAAATTGATAAAACGTTATCGGGATACTTAAAATTAAAATTTTTACTAACAATTTTATTTGAATATGTAAAAACAGACTTGGGTTTTTTGTTAATTAACCATAAAATTAAATCAATTATATGGACACCTCCACCTTGTGTTACAGAGTAAAAAGGTATTTGCGATCTCCAAGCATTAGATTTTATTTTATGTACTCTTCCATAATTATAATCTGCCTCGATATGAAAAATCTTGCCAAAAAAATTAGATGAAATCTTTTTTTTTAAATCAATAAATAGTTTTGATTTTCTCATAATCAAGTTTGAAAATAAAATTAGCTTTTTTTCTTTAAGTTTTTTTTCAATTTTATCTAGTTGCCAAGCAAATTGACATATTGGTTTTTCAACAAAAATATGTTTGTTATTTTCTATCGCTTTTAAAATTAATTCGTAATGACTATTATCGTAAGTTGCTATACTGACAATATCTACATTTGGGTCTTCAAAAATTTTTTTTGAATTTTGAATAAAATTTATTTTTTTATATTTTTTTTTTAAGATCTTTAATTTTGAAGTATTTTTATCAGATGCATAAAGAACTTTAGTACTACGATTTTTCACATAACCTTTTAAATGCATTTCACCAACACCTAGTCCAATTATTGCTACGTTAAATTTTTTTTTAATTTTATTCATCAGATAGTATTAATTTTTTTATATTTTTATATTTCATTAACAATAAGCATATTTGAAATTTATTTAAAAACAAAAATACTTAAATATCATAAGAGGGTATAATTAATTTATAATAGTTGTTAATATCTTTTATTTGTATAATGATAGTGGTCTAATTTTGCAACTTCCTAAGAATACTATTGAATAAAATAACAAATAATATAATCAAACTTTAAAATGAAGAGTTTTAAAAACTTAAGAAATAAAATTAATTCTAAAAAGATTAGTGTTGGCATAGTCGGACTTGGATATGTTGGGCTACCATTAGCCATTCTTTTAGCAAAAAAAGGAGTGAATATTTATGGGTTTGATACCAACACCAAAAAAATTAAGATGATCAAAAATAAAAAGTCTTATATTGAAAGAATAAATAATTTAGACATTAAAATTTTAGCAAAAAAGAGTGTGGTATCTAGTACTTTTGAAAATATTTCAAAATGTAATGTAATACTAATATGTGTACCAACACCTCTTAGAAATAATAATCAACCAGATCTATCCTATATTAAAAAAACTTTTTCTTTAATAAAAAATTTTTTATGCGAAGACCAAGTTTTAATTTTGGAAAGCACAAGTTACCCAGGAACAACAAGAGAAGAGTTTGCTCAAAATTTGAACAAAAAATTTGATATTGGGAATAACTTTTTTATTGGATTTTCATCAGAGAGAATTAATCCTGGTTCAAATGAAAATAATATTCATAGTGTTCCAAAGGTTGTCGGTGGATTTTCCTATAATTGTTCCGTATTAGTTTCTACTTTTTATAATTTATTTTTTCAAAAAGTTGTAAAAGCAAAATCCTTAGAAACTGCTGAATTTTCTAAATTGTTAGAAAATATTTATAGATCAGTAAATATTGGATTTATTAATGAAATGAAATTTATTGCAGATAAAATGGGTTTAGATATTTTTGAAATTATTCGTTTAGCCAAAACAAAACCATATGGATTTAGAGCATACAATCCTGGGCCTGCGATTGGGGGACATTGCATTCCAGTTGATCCTCATTATTTGTATTGGAAGGCAAAAAAAGTGGGTTTTACGTCAAATTTTATTAAACTTGCTTCACAAACAAATTCTAAAGTAACTAATTTTATTAATTCAAAAATAATTAAATCAATAAAAAAAAGAAATATAAAAAAAAATAAAGCAAAAATTTTGATTTTAGGAATGGCTTACAAAAAAAATATTGATGATATGAGAGAGTCAGGTTCTATTAGTTTGCTAAAAAAACTATTAAAACAAGACATTAAAAAAATATGGTGGGCGGATCCACATATAAATAAAATTGAGTTTCATAACAAAAATATAAACAATAATAAAATAAACATAAGCCCAAAAAATTTACCATTTTTTGATATTGTAATACTAATGACTGATCATAAAAAATTTAATTATGATATGATTGAAAAATATTCCAAATTTATAATTGATTGTAGAGGAAAGTTTTCATTAAGTAAAAAGATTATTAGAGCGTAAGCAAATTTTTTGAAATTTATTTTAATTGATAAATCTGTATGACTATTCATTGTTTAACTGCTGTATATAATAGACAAATTAAAACCTTTAAATCTATAAATGACATCTATAAACAGGCAATAAAGCTTAATCATAAAATAATTTTTTGGGTTATAGAGGCTGGGGACTCAAATATTACAAAAGAAATTTTAAAGAATTTCCCAATTGATTGCATTAAAGTTATTAAGGTTCCAGATAACACTTTTTGGACTAGTGGTATGTATATTGGTTTAGATTTGCTGAAAAAAAAAGCAAGTAGCAACGATTTAATAATACTCTTTAATAACGATATTCGAGTACCAAAAAATACCCTTATCAGCATGAAAAGAAGAATCGAACAAAATCCTAAAAGTGCTATTTCCCCGATATGCATGAGTATTAATAATAGAAAAACAGTTTCAACCGGTGTTATAGTAAAAAATTGGTTTATTTGTTTGCATAAATCAATGTTTGTTAATTTAAAAAAAAAACAATTAAAAAATTTAAAACCGATCATGGTAGATTTTATGACTCAAAGATTTCTATGTGCTCCAAAGAAAATTTTTGATTTAGTGGGTAATTATAATCATAAAATATTACCTCATTACGGTGGTGATGATGAATTTACTTTTAGAATGGGTAAAAAAGGTGTTAATGTAATTTTAGATCCTTCATTTTATGTATACATTGATGATGGTGATACAGGATTAAATCCGATCTATAAAAATTTAAATTTTAAACAAAGATTTCAGTCTCTTTTTAGTGTCAAATCAACGAGTCATTTACTCACTACAATAAAATTTTCTTTTTTAGTTGCACCTTTTTACACACAACCATTTAATGCTATAGTAATGTTTATTAAAGCTATTATTAGAGCATTTTTCTTGAAACCAAAAAATTAATTTATGATAATTAAAATTTTTAATGATAAAATATTTTAATTTCAAAAACCTATTGGTTTAAAAAATTTAATTATTTAACATAAAGAGAAAAATATAAAATAAATAATAAAATGCGGATAGTTGGAGTTAATATTACAGGCAATGATCATGCGATATCTTTTTGGGATACTAATAGAAAAGAATTTTTTGCAATATCTTTAGAAAGAGTTACCAGAATCAAACACGATAATAAAGGTCTGCAACAAATTAAAAAAAAAATATCCTGAATATTTTAGAAATATTGATATGGTTTGTGTTGGCTCTAAAGGTGATGATGGTCATAGTATTTCAATGAATCAAAAGTTAATTTCTAGATTAAATTTAAGAAATTTAATTTATGAAAAATTTAAACCTAAATTTTTAAAGGACCAAAAAAAACTCTATCAAAATTTGATTAGAAACCCATTAAGACTTGGATTAATTGATATTTTAAAAGCTTTTATTTTTTTAACTGAAGGAAAATTAAGTAAAAGCAAAAATTCTCATGAAATTGTAAAAAAATATTTAACTTTAATGTTTCCAGAATGTCGTAAAATATCTTTTTATAACCATCATGAATCCCATTGTGCTTCATCATTTTTTTCGTCACCATTTTCAAAAAAACATAATGTATTATTGGTATCGATAGATGGTTTTGGTGATGGTCATTTCTCAAAAGCGATTACAACTGATAAAGATCAAAAATTTAAAACAATTCGATCCTCTAAAACTTGGTTAATTCCAAATGCAACCACTACTTTTAACGTATTCAGTCTTGGAATACTTTACGCTAACTTTACTGAAGCAATGGATCTTCAAGTTAATAGTGAAGAGGGAAAAGTTGAAGCCTTGGCTGCATTTGGAAATCATAATAATAATATTTATAAAAAATTAACTGCTTCTATTTCAGTGGTAAATGGTGAAATATTAGGGCTTCCTGGAATTGAAAAATTTTATAATTTATCTTGGCTTAAGTCAGTTAGAGACGAATTGGGGAAAAAAAATTTTTGTGCCACTATTCAAAAATTTTTAGATGTTACTCTTGGAATATACCTTGAGCAACTAAAACAAATTAGTAAATGTGAAACATTGTGCTTAAGTGGAGGTGTAGTTGCAAACGTAATTGCTAACTTACATGTTTTTGAAAAAAAATTATTTAAAGATATTTATATTGTTCCACCTATGGCAGATGATGGAACCTCTATTGGAGCACTAGCCTTGGGTGCACGAGATCAAGGTTTAGAAATTAATTTTACTAATAATTCAGATATGCCTTATTGGGGCCCACAAATTTCAAATCAAGAAATTGAAAATGAGTTAGAAAATTTTAAAAATCAAGTGGAATTTACATATTGCCCTTCGTGGCAAGATGAAATTTCTAAAAGATTAAAATCTGGTAAAATTGGATGTTTGGTAAGAGGTAAAATGGAATTCGGACCGAGAGCTTTAGGAAATCGTTCTATCATAGCTTCTCCAATATTTGCAGATATGATAGACAAAATAAATGTTAATATTAAAAAACGACCGAAATATCAACCATTTTGCCCATCGTGCTTAGAGGAAGAACGTGAAAGATTGTTCGAGGATTCATATTTAAATAAACACATGACAGCAGCATTTAGACTCAAAAAAAAATTTTATAAAAGTATTCCAGCAGCATGTCATATTGATTTAACGGCAAGACCTCAATTTGTAAATGAAATAGATAATAAAGACTATTATGACTTACTTTTAAAAATGAAAGAAAAAACTGGATTTGGAGTTTTAATAAATACTTCCTTTAACAAACATGGAAGAACTATTGTTAGGACGGCAAATGACGCTTTGGTAGATTTTATAGATTGCGTCTTAGATTTTATGGTTTTAGGAGACTATATTGTAACAAGAAAAAATGACCCTATTAAGATAATTTGATAAATTTCTGTTTAAAAAAACTTTTAATCATATAAATTATCAATAATTAAATATTTTTTAATATTAATAAGACTGTATTTAATTATTCTATGAAACCTAATTCTTGTACGGTTGTAAAAAAGTAAAAATTATTATGAGTTACAAAATATCACAAGTTTTTATAGACTCTGGAAAAGAAGAATACGCATATATTAAAGATGTAATGCACTCTAAATGGTTTACAGAAGGCAAATACACCAAAAAATTTATTGAAAAAATTAAAGATATAACTGGTAGCCACTATGTATTACCAGTATCTAACGGAACATTAGGTTTGTATGTCGCTTTATTATCTATGAATTTGCCTAAGGGATCTGAAGTTTTGATTCCAAGTTTTACTTTTTTTGGGTCAGCTTCTTCAGTTTACTTTGCAGGCTTAAAACCAGTATTTGTAGATGTAAACCCAATAAACTATATGGCCACAATTGAAAATTATGCAAAAAAAATTACAAATAAAACAAGCGCACTAATGCCTGTCCATATTTATGGCTTAAGTTGTGATATGGATCCAATAATTAATTTTGCTAAAAAAAATAAATTAAAATTAATTGAAGATGCGGCTCAAGCAATTGGAGTAAAATATAATGGAAAACATTGTGGAACTTTTGGAGACACAGGGGTTATTTCTTTTTTTGCTGATAAAACTATAGCAATGGGAGAAGGAGGCGCAATTTTAACAAATAATAAAAGTACTTATGAAAAATTAAAACTAATCCGAAATCAAGGTAGGCCTAATAGTGGTACATTTATTCATCCTGAGTTTGGAATGAACTTTCGTATTACCGATATGCAATCTGCAATTGGTTATGCTCAATTAAAAAATCTTAAAAAAAAAATTAGTAATAAAGTGAGATTGTTTGAAAGATACAAAAACAACTTAAAAAATTGTAAAAATGTGGAAATAATTAATCAGCCAAAATATTCAAATTTTGCACCATTTAGATTTGCCTTTAGATCAAAAAAAAAAAAGGAAATTGCATTAAATTTAGAAAAAAATGGAATTCAAACTAGATCATTTTTTTACCCTATGCATAAACAGCCATCTATAAAAAAAAAATTTCCAAAAATTTCTAAGATTTCTTTGCCTGTAAGCGAAATGTTGTTTAGAGAAGGGCTTGCTTTACCAATTCATAGTAATCTTAAAAATAACGACATTGATTTTATTTGCAAATTAGTTCGTGATTTTTCAAAATAAAAAATATAAGAATAAGGTGATTACACTTTAAAAAATGAAACAAGCTTTAATAACTGGGATAACTGGACAAGATGGATCTTATTTATCTGAGCTTCTTTTAAAAAAAGGTTATAAAGTTCATGGTGTACTTAAACGTTCCTCAGTATTTACAACTGAAAGAATTAATCATCTATTGTCCAACCCTAATTTTAAAACTTATTACGGAGATATTACTGATAGCAGTAACCTCTATCAAATATTAAACAAAACAAAACCAGATGAAATATATAATCTAGCTGCGCAAAGTCATGTGGGAGTATCATTTGAAGTTCCAGAATATACGGCTCAAGCTTCTGGTGTTGGTACTTTAAGATTATTGGATGCGATTAAAAATTTAAAATTAAAATCTAAATTTTACCAAGCATCAACATCTGAGTTATTTGGTGGTATACCTGGAACTGAACCTCAGTCAGAAAAAACACCTTTTTTTCCAAAGTCACCCTACGGGTCCTCAAAATTATACTCTTATTGGATTACTAATAATTATAGAGAAGCATATAAAATGTTTGCATGCAATGGAATCTTATTTAATCACGAAAGTCCTAGAAGAGGATTAACCTTTGTAACAAGAAAAATAAGTACGGCAGTTTCAAAAATTGTAGAAGGTAAACAAAAAATTTTAGAACTTGGAAATTTAAATGCTAAAAGAGATTGGGGTCATGCAAAAGATTATGTTCTGGCTATGTGGCTTATGCTTCAGCAAAAAACTCCTCAAGATTATGTGATTGCTACTGGCAAAAGCTTCTCTGTTAGAGATTTTGTCATTGAGGCTTTTAATGTTGTTGGAAAAAAAATTATTTGGAAAGGAAAAGGTTTGAAAGAAGTTGGAATTGATTCGAAATCAAGAAAAATATTAGTAAAAATAAATAAAAATTATTATAGGCCATCTGAAGTAGAAATATTACTTGGAAACCCATCAAAAGCAAATCAAGAGCTAAACTGGAAACCAAAAATAAACTTTAAACAATTAGTGAAAGAAATGGTGCTAAGTGATCTGAAAAAAGTTAAAAATAATGAAATTTTTATTTAACAAAAATGCATCAAATACAATTAAAGGTCTAAAAGAATTCAGCTCTGATGTATTTAAAGACCTTAGAGGAGAGCTTTGGACAAGCTACAATAAAAAAGAATTCAAAGATAGAGACTTAAAAAAACTTAATTTTCTTCATGATAAATTTTCTCTGAATAAAAAAAATGTTTTAAGAGGTTTGCATGGTGATTTTTCAACTTATAAATTAATAAACTGTCCTTATGGGGAAATATTTCAAGTAGCTGCTGATTTTAGAAAAAATTCATTAACTTTTGGAAAATATTATTCAGTAAAATTATCTCAAAAAAATAAAAAATCATTATTAATACCACCAGGTGTTGCAAATGGTTTTTTGGTTCTTTCCGATAAAAGTATATATAACTATAAATTAGCATATAAAGGCAAGTACAAAGATGCTAATATGCAATTCACAATAATTTATAACGACCCTTTATTTAATATCAAATGGCCAAAACGAAAATATATTTTATCTAATCGAGATAAAAAAATAGTTTTATGAACTGACTTATCAATTTAGTTTTTTTTTTATTAATGACTAAATTATTATAAAAATATGGAAAGAATTAAAAAAGTATTAGAACTACTGACCCCAAAAGAGCGAAGCCAAGGTATTTTACTTCTTATCCTAATTTTAATTATGGCTATTTTTGATACTTTGGGAGTGGCATCTATTTTACCTTTTATAACAATTTTATCAAATCCTGATTTAATAGAAACTAATATGATTTTAAAAAATCTTTATCAAAAATCATCTTTTTTTGGTGTTGACAATAAAAAACAATTTCTATTCGCGAGTGGTATTTTAGTATTTATTTTGTTAATAACCTCTCTCTCTTTAAGAGCTATTACGCAATATGCTCAAATTCGTTTTTCTTTGATGAGAGAATATAGTATTGGCAAACGACTAGTGGAGGGTTACCTGAATCAACCTTATGCATGGTTTTTAAATCGTCATAGTGCTGATATTGGAAAAAATATTTTATCTGAGGTGAATCTTATTATTGCACAAACTATAGTTCCAATGATTAATCTTATTGTCCAATGCGCAATTACAATTGCAATACTATTGTTATTATTAATTATAGACCCAATTTTAGCTATAAGTGTTGGATTTGTTTTAGCCTCTAGCTATGGACTTATTTTTTTTATTATAAAAAATTTTTTATTACGTAAAGGTTCTGAACGTCTTAAAGCGAATGCTGCAAGATTTACAATAATATCTGAAGTTTTTGGAGCAATAAAAGAAGCGAAGTTAGCAGGGCTAGAAAGGTTATATATTGGTCGATTTTCAAAACCTGCTAAAACTTATGCAACTAACGAGTCTTTGGCGATGGTAATCGGACAATTGCCTCGTTATTTTCTTGAAGGAATAGCTTTTGGAGGAATGATTATTTTAGTGCTGATTCTAATGGCACGTGATGGAACCTTTGTTAATGTAATACCTACAATTGCGCTTTACGCGTTTGCAGGTTATCGATTAATGCCAGCATTACAACAAATATATTATGCTATTACTCAATTAAGATATTCTGGCCCATCGTTAGAATCTATTCATAGTGACTTAATGAATTTAAAATCGCAGCAGGAAGAAAAGTTCCAAGATGTCTCTACTGTTAAATTAACTAAGTCAATTTCACTAAAAAATATTAATTATAATTATCCAAATTCTCAAAGAACAACGCTAAGTAATATTACTTTAAATATTCAAGCATTCAAAAAAATAGGAATAGTTGGTGCCACAGGAAGTGGAAAAACTACAATGATTGATCTAATTTTAGGATTACTTGAACCTGATAATGGAGTTTTAAGTGTAGATGGAACATCTATAACAAAAAATAATTTAAGAGCTTGGCAAAAAAGTATTGGTTATGTCCCACAAGAAATTTATTTAAGTGATAATAGTATAGAATCAAATATTGCTTTTGGGGAAGATGAAAAAGATATTAACAAACATGCTGTTGAAAATGCTGCAAAAATTGCAAACCTACATGATTTTATTATAAATGAGTTACCTGAAAAATATCAGACTAGTTTAGGCGAAAGAGGAATTAGACTTTCAGGGGGTCAACGTCAACGTATAGGAATAGCAAGAGCTCTTTATCGCAAACCTCAAATACTAATTATGGATGAAGGTACTAGCGCTCTAGATAATCTCACAGAGGATATAGTAATGGAAGCAGTAAATAATTTAGGAGATAAAATTACAATTATACTAATTGCACATCGTTTAAGTACTGTTAAAAACTGTGATAATATTTTTTTATTAGAAAATGGAAAATTGAAAACACAAGGCACTTATAATGAACTTTATAAATCTAGTGAAACATTCAAAAAAATGCTACGACATGAATAAGTGAATATAAACATTATAAATCTTTGATTTGAAAAAGAGTGAAACAGTGTTATAGATCCTCTTAAAATTATAGTTAAAATGAAAGCAGTAAATAGTCAAATAGAGGCCTATTTAAAAGAACCTGATCGACTTAAATATCACGCAAAGGAATTGCTTGAAATGATAGTGGATAAAATAAACCCTAGCTCTTCGGGTGAAGCTTTAGATATTGGATGTGCTTCTGGTGCTTTAATAAGAAATCTTTCTTTAAAGCTGATTAACTATAATTTTACTGGCTTTGATATATCAAAAGATCTGATTGAATATGCAAATAAACTAAATAAAAATAAATCAACAAATTTTTTTGTAGGTGATTTTAATTCAATTGACTTTGATAAAAAATTTAATTTAATTTGTGCTTCAGGTGTCTTAAGTATTTTTCAGGAATTTGAAACTCCTTTAAAAAAATGGCTATCATGGCTTTCAGACGATGGTCTTTTGTATATTTTTGGTCGCTTTAACAGTAGAGATGTAGATACAAAAATATTATTCAGAAATAACACTAGAAGCAATGCAGAATGGGAAGGTGGTTTATCTGCTTTCTCAGTGCATACATTGTCCCGCTTCCTTAAACAATCAGGTTATAAGTGTGATTTTAAAAAATTTCATTTACCTATAGATATAAAAGAGGACATTAGTAATCCAATAAGAACCTTCACAAAAGAATTTCAAAATGGAGACAGACTGGTAATGGATGGGGCAAATATAGTTGCTGAACATTTTTTTGTTGTCATTAGGAGAGATCTTGAAAGTTAGATATTGCACTAGTTGTGTATTACCAGATACAAGACCCCAAATAAATTTTAATTATGAAAATTTGACCTGTGATGCGTGTCTTAATACTGTCAGTAAAAAAAAAATTGATTGGTCTGAACGTAAACAACTTTTTAATGATTTAGTTAAGAGCGTTAAAAATAAAAAAAAATCATATGATTGTATTATACCTGTCAGCGGTGGTAAGGATAGTACATGGCAAGTGATAGTTGCCCTTGAGCATGGTTTACATCCACTCTGTGTAACTTGGAAAACGCCTGCAAGAAACGTTATTGGAGCTGAAAATTTACAGAATTTAATTCAACTAGGGGTAGACCATATAGATTTTAGCATAAACCCCAAAATTGAAAAAATTTTTACTTTAAAAACTTTTGAAAAGCTAGGGAGTCCAGTAATTCCAATGCACATGGCTCTTCATGCAATACCTTTACAATTAGCAACTAAATTCAAAATACCATTAATTCTTTGGGGGGAAAATTCAGCAGATGAATATGGAGGTGAAAATGCTTTGAAAGGTTTAAAATTAAGTCATAAATGGTTGTTAAAATATGGTGTTACCAATGGAACAAGTCATTTGGACTGGATTGATGAAGATCTATCCGAAAAAGATCTGGCTCCGTATGTTTGGCCTAGCGATGAAGAGCAGAATAGTGCTGGAGTAAAAGCAGTATTTTTAGGCCATTATTTCAAATGGGACCCTCAGCATACATTTGAAATAGCAAAAAAATTTGGTTTTAAAAGTGCAGATGAAGCTAAAACAGGCTATTATAAATTTGCAGATATCGATGATGCATTTCTAATCACAATTCATCATTGGATGAAGTGGTACAAATTTGGTTTTACTAGAATTTGGGATAATCTTTCTTTAGAAATAAGAAATAAAAGAATAAGAAGAGAAGATGCTATATTAAAAATTAAGAATATGGGAGAAGAGTTACCAAAATCTGAAATTTCGATGTTTTGTAAATATGTTAATATTTCAGAATCACGATTTTTTGAAATTGCAAACTCATTCAGAAATACAAATATATGGGAAACTAATGATCAAGGAAATTGGTATATAAAAAATTTTTTAATTAAAGATTGGAAATGGATATAATGAAGCTAAAACCTAAAGATCCTCCTCGTATATTTACTGTCGGAAAAAATAAGAATATTTCCATTAGTGACATGGGTGATGTTTTTTTAGAGCCAAATGAACAAATAACTTTTGTAACCGAGAATGGTGACAGACATGACTTTTGCAGAAAAAATTGGGGTTTCTACGCTACACCTTCAATAAATTCAAGATTAATCAATGAAAATTTTATAACTGCCTTGGTAGCAAACGAGCAAAATCGAATATTTGTAATGGTTGTTGAAAAATCTAAAATTAAAGAATTTCGTTCTTACTTAAGTGAGGAAAATCAAAATGTTGTTGCTTGGCTTGGTGACCCTTTTGAATAATATTTATTTCTACATTTAAAAATAATTAAAAATAAATAATTCAAAAATTTAATTATAACTAAGTAATGCGTTTATAAGAAAATTTAGATTTACTTATTTTTATCTTGAGCCTTAATGAAATTTGTAAATTAATAAAAAATGAAAAAATTTATAAAAAATAAATATGCTGTTATAGTTCAATCCTATGAGGAATTGCCATATTTAGTATGGCTCATTAATCAAAATAATACGAGTATCTTTAAAGATAAAGAATTTGTAATTTTTAGTTTTGGTGGATCAGATTTTTGGCAACATTTAAATATTTTGTTTAAGGATAAAAAACATATATTGGTTGATTTAAGTTTACAAAGCAAAAATAATTTGCTTAATTCAAAAAAGATAATAGATAGAATAAAGTATTTTTTTTATTTAAACTTTAAAATTAAACATTTAATACTCGGCACCAATGGTATCATTTTTTTTACACCTTTTTGTGTCCCCCATCTTAGCAAAATTCTAACTCTCTATGAAAGTGAAAATGTCTATTTTGTGCCTATTCCTGTGCTTCAATTAAAAGGTTTTTTAGACAAAAATGGAAATGTAGTGCCTAAAGAATTGTCATCAATTTTTAATAAACTTAATATTACAATTAGACTGTTAAAATTAAGAATCTTTTTTGGAAGAAACGTTAGTTTAGCTCAATTAGGAGTAGGATTAGAGCCTGTTTTATCAAATAGTATATTGAGAAAATTTCATTGTTTAAAAAATTTTTTTCCAATTTCAGATATTTCAAAATATGACCAATACTACTTAAAACATAATTATATATCAGACTTTGAATTCAAATTTGGAATTACTCAATCTCTAGTTTTTTTTGATCAACATTATGTTGCAAGAAAAATTGTAATTGAAAATCAATATTATAAACTGTTATCAGATGTATTTAGTCTATTTTATCAAGCAGGATACGGGTGTTACTACAAAGGTCATCCTGACCTTCCTCAAGATCAAAATGAAAAAATTCCAAATTTTGTTTTCTTTCTCCCTAGTTTTATACCTGCTGAATTTGTTTCGATTAATAAAGTAACCTCCTTTTCTATAACTAGCGGAGCTATTGCTAACAATATAGGAAGCGATATTTGTTTATCTTTAATTAACTTGATTCCTTTTAAGGACTTGGGTTTTAAAGATAGAGCTAAAAAAATATTAAAACGAAAAACAAAAGTGAGGGTCTTTTGCCCAAAAAATCTCAATGACATTAAACGTTTAATTGAAGCGAGACAAAATAAAGAGGATATCTTAACAATATTTGATGAAGAAATATTCATAACACCAAGTAAGTCAGACTAGTTTTGGGCAGATTCGAGAAAGATTTTTACATTAAGAAAGTTAAAAATAAATTTGCTTTCACTATTTAAAAGACTTTTCTTTTTAAGTAATTCTTCAACTTTATCTCTATTAATTAACTCGAATACTTCACTATCATCTAAAAGAAATTCGCGGACTTTAGGATCACTCCTATCTAGAAGATCTTCTATTGGCCCATTAAATCCAACTTTTTTTGGATTATTTATAATTGACTCAGAGACTAATGACCGAACTGCGTCGCGTAAAACACTTTTTTTTATGCCATCTTGTATTAGGTGATGTTCGGGTATGGAGAATGCTGTTTCAAACAATTGGCGATCTAAAAAAGGCGAACGATTTTCAACAGAGAAATACATAGCATTCAAATCATCTTCATGTAAAATTACAGGCACTACTTCATGAAATAGTTCATTAAGCATTCGGTTTCTTAACAATCCTAAGCCATAATTTGTTTCGGAATAATTTTCATTCCATTCTTTATTCAAAAAACGTGAAAATATCTGACTATCATCAAAAATATGCTCTCTAAAATTTGGATCTTTTATATATAGAAAGGGATCACTAAGATGTTTATTCCTTACATAAGGAAGATGGTTTTTTTTCCAACCTTCTAGTGCTTTATTAAAAATTTCTGGATTTTTATGCATTGACTTAAGAAACAAATTTCCATGATCATAATATCCAGTAAATAATTCATCTGCACCTGTCCCACTTATGCTTACTTTATAACCTTTTTCACTTATTGCTTTCATCAATTTCCAATGTAAATAATAAGTTATCGTATAAACGGGACTATCATGTGCGATAACTAGTTTTTTTAGATCTTCTAAAAAATTTTTTTTTTGTAAAGGTATTGAAGTATGATCTATTCCTAGATCTAAAACGGCTTTTTTTACTAAATCCAGCTCACCATATCTTTCATCAGAATTAACAATTGTAAATCCATGAACATCAAACCCCTTTTCACGTGATGCAATACTTATTAATGCATTTGAATCAATTCCTCCACTCATACAAAATGCTATTGGAACATCAGAACGAAGTCTTATAGAGACACTTCTAAGCAAATCCTCTCTAACTTTATCAACAGAGTCATTATAGGAAAGTGAATTGTTAACTTTAGTAGCTGGTTTCCAGTACGTTTCTTTAATTAATTTAAGATTTTTATTTATCTTAATCCATTGACCTTTGTTTACTTCTTCTACTTTATTATAAAATGTCTCATTTTTCTTATAGATTGATTTATAACCATTAATCAAAAATCTATGAATTTGATTAAAATTGATGTCTAATCGACGATCCAATAATTGAAATAAAGATTTTGTTTCAGAGGAAAAGTAGATTCCATCATCTTGATTAGTGAAATATAATGGCTTTTCTCCAAATCTATCTCTACACAAATAAAGATTGCCACTATTTTTATTATAAAATGCGAATGCCCACATTCCTTCTAATTTATCCAAAGTTATATCTATACCCCATTGTACTAAAGCTCTTATTAAAACCTCTGTATCACCAGTAGTATCAAAACTTACACCTTCTTTTACAAGCAAAGCCTTTATTTCTAAATAATTATATATTTCACCATTAAAAATTAGGGTATAGGCTCCCAAATGGTATGGTTGATTAGATCTATTTTCAATATCAAGAATATTTAATCGTGTATGTAAAAAATAAAGATTATTTGATTGATCATCTTTGGAATGAAAATAACCAATAGAATCTGGTCCACGATGGTGGAGAGACACAAAAGTTCTATCAATTATAGATTTATCTTTATACTCTTTACCAAAATAACCTGCAATTCCACACATTATTTGTTAGAGTTACGTTTTCCTCGATGATATTTTGAAGCTGCAGAGACCTGAGAAAAAGCTTCTACACTTAAGCCTTTATATTTTCCTTTAGAAGACCTTACAATTGAACTTGATTTATAAACATCTGATATTTCAGACTCATATCTTTGGCACAAATTTTTTAATCGAACTACATATTCTTCTTTCATATTATCAAATATCATGTTTGCTTTTATTGCATATGTATTAGAATCTTTTTTTCTTGGAACGTTAGCACTGATCATTTCTTCACTAGTAAACTTAGTTCGACTTGTACCTAAAAAATTTTCAAATTTTTGAATATACTTTTCAGTCTCAATACAATAGTTTTCAAAAGAGACAAGACATGAATTTTCTGAGTTAAGTAAATCAGCATTTAAATATTCCAGCATTTGTTTTTCCATAACTAGAAAACATTTTTCTAAAGCATTTGAATTGCTAAATTCTTCTGCATGATCTAACATCGAATAATGTAAGTTATCAAATCCTTTAATTTGAAAAGCAGGATTCGTATATCGTGGATCAGTCCCAAGTCGAGTTCCTCTTCCGCTTCGAAACCATGTAAATAAAAGTTCTATTGGATTTCTCATTACAATAATATATTTAAATTTTTCACTTATCTCGCTCAAAAAAGTACCTGCGGTCATAAAATCTTCAGAAACAAATGGAAAAATTAATTGTCGTTCTTTAACTTCTTTTACAATTTCATCAAAGGTATTAGGTGTATCTTTTCTGTTCGCTCGAGCAATGTATTCTTCTCGCTTAGGTGAATTCATGATGCTAGTATGGTCATGTAAATTATTATTAACATCTCTACCCATCATACTAAACCAAATATCCATTAATAAATCAGACTCAAATAAGTACTTAAAACCTTGCTTACTTAAGTCACCAGACTCATAGACCATAAGAAATCTATCAAAAGTCGCTCTTACTTTATAATGTTCTACACGATTAAAAGAGCTTACTACTGGCGCGACACCCAGCTTACCTGATTTACACATGCCATCTATAAAAACATAGTTTGCTTCAATTATAGAAATTTTTTTAATCGTATGATTTATTTCTGGATTTTGTTTCATTTATTATTCTTCATGATAATTTTGGGTAAATATGATGCTAGAAGTTATCAATCACATACAAAGATTGCAAGTGCTTTTATGAAAAAGTATTCATCTAATTGATATTACTTTCAAATAAAATTTTACATCGTTCGTTAAAATATTAATTTTGAAAAATGTGTCAAATAAAAATGAATATAAATTTTAAAACTATTTATGATACTGTCTATAAGAAAATATATTTAGAATTAACTTCTGATTTTTTTTAAATTTTTTATTTTTATTATTAATTCTTCGGCACAAATATCTAAATCTTTATTAAAGTTGTTATTTAAAATAATATCTGGTTTTTTTGGATATTCTGGCTTTATATCTAGACCAACAATATTCTTTTTATTTTGATGATAAATTTTTTTTTTATTTTTACTAATAATTTTTTTTAAATCCGATTTTATATAAATTTCTACGTAATTAACTATGTTTTTACGATTCCATTTTCTTATATCATCCATCATCCCAATAACAGCAAATATTACATTTACATTTTGTGAAGTGATAAATTTTGCTAATTTACAGTACTTCATAACTGTTTCAAACCTATCTTTGTAAGAGTAACTTTTTAAATTAAATATTCTCCTTATATCATCTCCACTAAAAAGAATTGTTGGTCCATATTCTTTTTTTATCTGAGAATAAATCTTTTTTGATATTTGGGTTTTGCCCGAACCTGAAAAACCAGTAATCCAAAATAAAATTCCTTTGTTTTTTTTAATCATATGAAAATTTTAAAGAATTTTAAATTCGTATTTTTGATACTCTAATTCAAATTTAGAATTATAATCTTTTAATTTTTTTCTCGTGTTGTTTACAGTTTTAATTATACCTTCTTCAAACACACAACTTTGCCACTTCCATGCCTCTAACATTGGATTATTATCTATTAGCTTTTTTATTTTATCTCTAAATTCTTCTGACAAATGCATTTCGTTCTCAAAAACAACTTGTCTTCCAAATTGAGTTTGAAAATTATGTTTAGTTAGAAAAGATGTATTAGTATAATCACTTTTAAAATAAACATAATGACCACCTTTTGTTATATGATCTAGTGTTACCAATGGCCATTCCTCAAATTTAAGATTTTTAATATCATTTAATTTTAAAAGTTTTCCCTCAACTGTATAATCTACTCCTTCTTTATACTCATTCTCTTCCATAAATTGGTTGATATCATGAATATTTTCTAATTTATATTTTTGAAAATGTATCGATTTAATGCCAGCTTTTCTCTTGTATAGCGCACTTTCTATAGAACCTTTTAAGCTTTCTTCAGTAGTATTCTCATTTATGCTCATTAAGTGTAAATGTGCGCGATCTAAACCTCCAATACATGCACACATTCCATGTTCAAAAACAACTATATTTTTATTATAGTATTCCTTAAAATTAATTTTTAATAATTTTAATAAAAAATTAACTTCTTCCAACATTTCATTTTCTATTAGCCCAAATGATGGAATAAAATCTTTAGTAATTATTAAAACATATCCATCAGTAAATGATCCATATCCCGCTACTATAAAAAAATTTTTACTATGAGCTATAAGTCTATTAAACGGTTTTACATCAGTAATAATTTTTTCTTTTGTACTCTCTTTTAAAAATTCTTCCCAAGATAATTGATCTTTTAATTTCATATTCATTTATTTAAACTTTTAATTAGATGATTTGCTGTTACTTTACAATTCTCTACTATGGAGCCAATAATTGTTTTTCTTTCTGGATTAAAATTACTTGATAAAGTGCCAGGTGCATATAAAGCTCTATTTATTTGGTTAAATTCATCTGAAATAAAACCTCTTTCATTATAATTTTTACATATTTTTTTTAAGGAATTAAGGTACGGAACTTCTTTATTTTTGCTAAATAATGAAACTGGTCCGGAAACATTTACTACTAAATCTGCTATAAGATTACCTGAATTGCTAGTTTTTACTATTATATTATTTTGTTTATTGTTTAATCCTACAACCTTATCTTTTAAGTTTTTTAAAACACTACTTTTTTCCAATCTAATTTTGGAGTCTACAGTTTCTGGGTAGGTATATCTTGTGATATTTCTGAGTTGACTGAAAATTTCATTATTATATATTTTTTTTTCTTTTGAACTAAGTCTTTTAAAACATTTTTCGATAACTTTTTTTTGTAATATATGTGTCCAAACATCATACTTATTAAATCCTTTTTTTTTACCATTTTCAAATTCTGATTTAATAAAAAATAATATTTCTTTAGCCTTTTTAATAGTTTTGATGTTTTTAGAAGTAAGACAATTAAAATTATATGATTTAAATTTTTTTGATAATTGTGCTTTTTCAAGGGTCAAAGAGCTAGATGATATACTTATAATGTTAATCTTATTTAATTTTTTTTTCCCTAAATTTTCAAATTCTTGCATTGTTTCTAATAATCCAGCTTTATTACCAATAAAGATAATAACAATTTTTTTTTGTTTTTGATTTAAATCAATTATTTTATTTATCTTATTTAGTAAATAATTTGTTCCTCCTTCGGCATAAAAGTCATGAATATAATTTCTATTTAAAAAACTTTTTTTTAAATTAACATTAGAAGGTGGTAATATTCCATAACCTAGAACTAATTTACTAGATTTTAAACACTTTGTTTTTTTTTGTTTCGAGACCCTTGTAATAAATTGAAAATTTTTTTCAATAAATTTTTTATTAACAAGATTTCCTCTTGTGTAGCAAAAGTAATTATTTTTTACTTTTTCAATTTTCAATAATTCATTTTCATAATAATCAATTTTTATATAATTCTTTTTCTTTAAGCTGTTTATAATTTTAAGAAATTTTTCTTTTAAAAAAATTGCATATGCAATTCTTGGTAAATATATTTGTTCAATATTCTTGAATTTTTTATAACTTTTTACAGTATTATTTTCTAACCATCTTGTTAATTTGAGATCTTCGTTTGACTTAAAAAACTTTATTAAATTTTTTTGATTTTTTTGATTTTTAACCCATTTTTGAAAATCTTTACTTGAAAGTCTCAAAGGATTATTAAAAAAACCATATCTAGAATTATTTTTGCTATAAGCAACTCCACCAGGAAAATTTAAAAAATCTTTTTCTATTATTGAAATTCTTATTTTATTTTTTTTATTTTTTTTAATTAGCTGGTCTACAACCTCAGTTCCAATAACACCAAAACCTGAAACAATAATATGTTTGTACATAAATTAATTTTTTGTAATATTAAGGAAACTTAATATAATAATATAAATGAAATTCAAACTTAATTATAAGCAATATTCAGATTTCATAAATGTTGTGAATAACGTTTTTTATCCTCTTAAAAATTTTGTTAATAAACAAGAGTTTAATTCAATTTTACAAAATCAAAAGTTCAAAGATAAATTCTTTCCTTTTCCAATTTTTTTTAGCCTAAATAAAAATCAATTTAATAAAATAAAAAATATAAAAAGACTTACTCTTACATATAAATTAAAAAATATAGCTGAAATAAATGAGTTAGAATTTTTTTCTATTAATCCAATTTTGTTAGGTAAAAAAATTTTTGGAAATAAATTTAAAACACACCCTTATTACAAAATATTTATTAAAGA
>MDTG01115315.1_pt1 | contig 31276 bp, 29 predicted proteins | sample 811421 | NCBI WGS metagenome assembly MDTG01 (sample SAMN05326645, study PRJNA326480) | marine metagenome | isolation source: seawater | place: Pacific Ocean: South East | collected 2011
CTGGAACGACGGGATTGATTGGTTGATGCGCTGCGCTGGCCGCGATCGGTTAAAAATACATCGGCGCAGGATGCGCCTCCCACAGAAAAAAGATCGACATTACCCGGCGCGCAGCCAGAAGCAGGAAGCGTCCGGCGGCCGGTTGCAGGAGTTCAGGAGCCGATAGAGCCACCCACCCCACTCACCACCCCAATCTGGAACCCGCTTCAGCATCCACCGATGATCACGACACCCTCGATCGAAGCGACCCCGCTCCGATAGGGATCGAAGCCGGAATCCCGTCACCGCCCGCAAAGCACGCCGCCCATGACGCTCGGGCAAGAAGATCTTCAACCGACGCCGCGATCAAACACCTAACCACCGACCCCATCGACCCGCACCGCAACTCTCTGCTGCCTGTAAGAAGCGCTTTTGCCTACTTTTCAGGCGCTTGTGAAAAGTCGGTCGCCAGCAAGCGCGAAGCGCGTGGCGAAACGGGTTTTGAACTTGAGGTTGAATTAGAAAGCCACTTCACCCGGCCAGGGTGTCCTCATCATCGCGTGGCGAAACGGGTTTGAGGTTGATTTTGAGTTTGAAGAGCCGTCCGCACCCGGCCACGGGGTGCCCATCACCACCTCGCGACACAAAGCTGAGGGCAAATTCAAAGCCGGGGCACCCGCCACGGGGTGCCCACCACCGGCGCCGGGCGGGCGCCGAACCCCGCCTACAACTTCAACGGCATGACCACCTGGCGAACGTCGTCCCTGTCGACGGCCGTGATCAGGCAGGAACTGTCGGCGCTCTTGAGCGAAAGCCGGGCCTGCTCGCCGTCGATGGAGCCGAGTGCGTCAAGCAGGTAATTGACGTTGAAGCCCACCACCAGGCCGTCGTAGTTGTGCTCGGCTTCGACTTCCTCGGTCGCTTCTTCCTGCTGGGGGTTGTGCGCGATGATGCGGATCGTGCCGTCGTTGGACTCGATTCGAACCCCCCGGTACTTCTCGTTCGACAGGATCGCGGCGCGCTGCAGTGCGCGGATGAAATCCTGCCGGACCAGCGTCATGCCCTTGTCCTGGCTCATCGGGATCACGGCCTCGTAATCCGGGAAGCGTCCGTCGATCAGCTTGCTGGTCAGGGTCAGCCCACGACGCCGAACCTGGACGAAGTTGTTCCCCAGCGCGATTTCCACCGGCTCGTCCTCGGAAGACAGGATCCGCGCCAGTTCGACCACGCCCTTGCGCGGCAGGATCAGCGAACGCCCATCGCCCTGTACGTCGGCTTCGATCTCGGCCAGCGCCAGGCGGTGGCCGTCGGTCGCGACGGCGCGCAGCATGCCGCTGCGGAATTCCATCAGCAGGCCGTTGAGGTAATGCCTGACGTCCTGGTTGGCCATGGCGAACGACGTCTTTTCGAGCAACCAGCCGAGACGTTCCTCGGACACGGTCAGCCGGTCGGCGTCGCTGCCTGAATCGCTGGACGGGAACTCGGCGGCCGGCAGCGTGGCCAGCGTGAACCGGCTGCGACCGGCGTGAACCGCGAGCTTTTCCCCGTTGAGCTGGATATCCAGGCGCACGCCTTCGGGGAGCGCCTTGCAGATGTCGACCAGCTTGCGCGCAGGCACCGTGACGCTCCCCGGTTGCGCCACGTCGGCCGATACCTGACCGACCATCTCGACTTCCATGTCGGAGCCCGTGATCTTCAGCCCGTCGTCGTCGACTTCGAGCAGAAAGTTGGCCAGTACCGGTAGCGTTTGACGACGCTCGACGACCCCGACCACCTGGGTGATCGGCACCAGCAGCGCTTCGCGTTGGATGGAAAACTTCATGGCTACTCCTAGGTCACGGCCAAATGGTTCCGATTATGGTTTTTATAGTCTTTTTTAAAAAACCAGTAACAGTAACGCCTGTGGGTTAACGCAAAGTCCTAAAAAAACCTTTACTTTCAAAACGTTGAATCAACCCGACGGTTGTATGCCCTGCTTGGCAAGCTGTGGATAAGCACTGGATGAATCGATCGTCGAATTTCATCCCCACGTTATCCACAGGCTTTCGCGGGCCCGGTCAACAGCTTTATCCCGCCAGTTCCCTCAACAGTTTTGCCTGATCCTCGCGCAACCGGGCGTCGGTTTCGCACAAGCTCTCGATTTTACGACACGCGTGCAGCACGGTGGTATGGTCCCGCCCGCCGAATGCCTCGCCGATTTCGGGCAGCGAATGCTGGGTCAGCGCCTTGGCCAGGAACATCGCCATTTGCCGCGGTCGCGCGATGTTTCGCGTCCTGCGCTTCGACAGCAGATCGGTTACCCGAAGCTGGTAATGCGCTGCAACCACCTTCTGTATATTCTCCAGCGTCACCTGGCGATCGTGCACTGCCAGCACGTCCCTGAGAATTTCGCGGGTGTAGTCCTCGTCGATGCTCCGCCCGGAAAAACGTGCATTGGCGATCAGTGAATTCAGCGCCCCCTCGAGGTCGCGCACGTTCGAGCGCATCCGTCGGGCGATCAGCATCGCGACGTTTTCGTCGAGGTCCATCCCCGCTTCCATCGCCTTCTTCATCAGGATCGCGACTCGGGTTTCGAAGTCCGGCGGCTCGATCGGCACCGATAGTCCCCAGCCGAAGCGCGAGCGCAGGCGCGCTTCTATGCCCTCGACTTCCTTCGGATAGCGATCGCAAGTCAGGATGATCTGCTGGCGCGATTCGAGCAGCGCGTTGAAGGTATGGAAGAACTCCTCCTGCGAGCGGTCCTTGCCGGCGAAGAACTGGATGTCGTCGATCAGCAGCGCGTCGACCCCGCGATAGCGCGCCTTGAACGCGTCGATAGAGGCGTGCCGAAGCGCCTGGATCATCTCGCTGACGAATTTTTCGGAGTGCAGGTAGACGATCTTGAAATCAGGATTGCGTTGGGCAAGCTTGTGGCCGATCGCGTGCAGCAAATGGGTCTTTCCAAGGCCGGTGCCACCGTAGAGCAGCAGGGGGTTGTAGGCCTTCCCCGGATCCTGGGTGACCTGCTGTGCGGCGGCGAAGCCGAGTTCGTTGGATTTGCCGAGTACGAAATTCTCGAACTGGTAGCGTTCGTCGAGACCGGCGCTGAACCCCTTTCCGCCGCGCGATCGTGCCGGCGCGGCCGCTTTTTCGCCGTTGCCGCCGACGACGACCCTGATCCTGCTCTTGTCGAACCCGTTGCCCGCGAAGAAATCCCGGATCAGCGGCAGATACTGGTCGTTTACCTGTTCACAGACGAAATCGTTGGGCGCCAGCAGGCGAACCTCGCCCGAACCGACCAGTTCCGGCTGGAGAGGGCGCAGCCAGGTGTTGACCTCTTCGAGCGCGATTTCGCGCTCGAGACGTTCGAGACAGCGTTTCCACAATGTCGTCGGATTGTTCAACTTGGTCTGACCGGCCCAGGCTTTGCGCTGAAGTATGGACCAGCAGTATACGTGTCGGCAATTGCCGACGCACCACGGCCGGGGGGCGACCGGGCCCCGGTGCATCGAAGTTGCGCGCAGCCCCGATAAAACGGTATAATCTCGCTCTTTTTCGTCGATGGCGCCGACGCTGGTCGACGCGCCAACGTAATTTTTTGCCCGAGGTATTTGGACCATGAAACGTACTTTCCAGCCAAGCAAGCTCAAGCGCGCCCGTCGTCACGGTTTCCGCGCGCGCATGGCCACGCGCTCCGGCCGCGCGATCATCAATTCCCGCCGCGCCCGCGGCAGAAAGCGCCTGTCGGCCTGACTCGGCGGCCGAGCCGATCGCATCGCCGGTAGACTGCCGACGCGAGGCTACTGAAGCAGGCAAGGGAACAGCGGCATGATGACGGCGGGATTTCCCCGCGAGGCCAGATTGCTGTCCGGGGTCGAGTTCAAGCGAGTCTTCGATGCCAGGCAAGTCGAATCAAACCGCTACTTTCGCATCCACTGGGCCGAGCGATCCGAACCTGAACACCCATCGGCGCCGGGCTCGCCAACCGGCGCACGGCTGGGGCTGGCGATCGCCAAGCGGGTCGCCCGGCGAGCGGTGGATCGAAACCGCATCCGCCGAATCGCCCGTGAAACGTTTCGCCAGCGTCGCCGCCAACTTCGACCGGTCGATTTCATCGTGCTCGCCAAGCCACAGGCGACCGATGCCGACTCCCGAACGCTGAAACTCGCTCTCGAACAACTCTGGTTACGGTTTGAATCGCCATGAATACCCGAACGCTGCTCCTGCTTCTGCTCGCCTTCCTCGGCTTCATGCTTTACGTCGAATGGCAAAGCGATTTCGCCAACCCGGTCCCGCCCCAGGTCGAAGAGCTTCCGGGTGAAAACCGGGCGGCGACAGAGCGGGCCGAAGAGGAGGCCGATCTTCCGGAGCTGCCGGACGCCGGCCCCGAGACCCAGCCCCGATCCACGACCGAAACGGACGCCTCGGTTCCGAGCGCCGCAGTCGCCAGTTCGGGCCGGAGGATCAGGGTCGAAACCGATCGGGTCATCGCCGAGATCGATCCCACCGGCGGTACGCTCACCAGCCTGAAACTCAAGAAGTACCCGGTCAGCATCGACACGCCCGACGAGCCGTTCGAGCTGATCAGCGACGAGTTGACCGAATTCCACATTGCACAGGCCGGGCTCATCGATCCCGACCGGCGCGCGCCGAATCACACGACCGAATACAGCTTCGACCGCGAGTACTACGAACTCGCCAACGACGCCGACACCGTGGCCGTGCCGTTGACCTGGCGCGACGGAAACGGCCTGGAAGTCATCCAGACCTGGATCTTCCGGCGCGACGATTACGTCGTGGAACATCGATTCGAGATCCGCAACGAGGGCAGCACGACCTGGCAGGGCAGCCGATACCTGCGCCTGCAGCGTGCGGCAGGCACCAGCTCCGGCGGCATGACCTTTACCAATCCGGAGCGGATCAGCTTCAAGGGCGCCGCAGTCTACAGCCCGGAAGAGAAGTTCCAGAAACTGAAGTTCGGCGACTTTGCCGAAGAGCAGTATCGCAACACGATTACCGGCGGTTGGGCCGGGATGGTCGAACACTACTTCCTGACGGCCTGGATTCCGCCGGCCGAACAGTCGGCCCAGTACACGACTCGCCTGATCGACCGCCAGACGCCGAACCGCTACGCGGTGACCGTCACCTCGACGCCGGTCGCGGTGGCGGCCGGCGAAAGCCACATGTTCGAATCGCAATTCTTTGCCGGACCAAAGAACCAGAACCGCCTGGACGAAATCGCGCCGGGGCTGGGCCTGACCGTCGATTACGGCATCTTCACCGTCTTCTCCAAGCCCTTGTTCTGGCTGCTCGACCATATCCACGATCTGGTCGGCAACTGGGGACTGGCGATCATTCTGCTGACGCTGCTGATCAAGATCGCGTTCTACAAGCTCACCCAGGCGCAGTTCCGATCGATGGGCAAGCTGCGCAAGCTGCAGCCGCGAATCCAGCAGCTCAAGGAACGTTATGGCGACGACCGGCAGAAGTTCGGCCAGGCCATGATGGAAATCTACAAGAAGGAAAAGGTCAACCCGCTCGGCGGCTGCCTGCCCATTCTTGTCCAGATCCCGATCTTCATCGCGCTGTACTGGGTGCTGCTGGAATCGGTCGAACTGCGCCAGGCCAGCTTCCTCTGGGTGCCCGACCTGAGCAAGCCCGATCCGCTGTTCATCCTTCCGGTGATCAACGGCGCGTTCATGATCATCACGCAGCGGCTCACGCCGGCGGCGGGTATGGACCCGATGCAGCGCAAGATCATGCAGTGGCTGCCGGTCGCGTTCGCCGTGCTGTTCGCGTTCTTCCCGGCCGGCCTGGTGCTGTACTGGGCTTCGAACAGCGGTATCTCGTTGCTGCAGCAGTGGTACATCCTGCGGCAGATAGACGCCGAAGATGCGCGCGCAAAGGCCTAGGAAACCACGGCAAAACTACTGCGCGGGCGCCTGACGGCGTCCGGCGGTGCTCGAAATCCTCATGTACAAAATCGTACACTGCGGATTCTGCGCTCCGGCGGCCACCGTCAGCCACCCGCTCGCTACGCTTTGCCGAGGTTTCCCCCTTGGTGATATTGCCTAATCGCGGTTTTCATTGAATCATGACTGAAACCATCTGCGCCATTGCCACGCCGCCCGGCCGGGGGGGCGTCGGCGTGGTGCGGATTTCCGGAACCTCGATAGATGATCTTGCCGCCCGGCTGATCGGGCACCTGCCCGAGCCGAGGCATGCCGCCCTGGTCAAGGTTCTCGACGCCGACGGGCAGGCGATCGACACCGGGCTTGCGCTTTACTTTCCCGCGCCGCATTCGTTTACCGGTGAGCACGTGCTGGAGTTGCAGCTGCATGGTTCCCCTGTGGTGCTGGAGATGGTGCTGCGCGCCTGCGTCGCGGCCGGCGCGCGCCGGGCCGGGCCGGGCGAATTCAGCCAGCGCGCCTTCCTCAACGACAAGCTGGACCTGGCCCAGGCCGAAGCAATCGCCGACCTGATCGCGGCCAGCAGCGAGCAGGCCGCGCGCGCGGCGACCCGCAGCCTGGACGGGGTATTTTCGAAGCAGGTCCATGCGCTGGCCGACCGCATCATCGAACTGAGGGTGTACGTCGAGGCCGCGCTGGACTTTCCCGACGAGGAGATCGACTTCCTGGCCGAAGGTGACGTGCTCGGGCGGGTGCGAATGCTGGTCGACCAGGCCGTCGAACTGCTGGCCCAGGCGCGCGCCGGCCGGTTGCTCAACGACGGCCTGCGTATCGCCATCGTCGGCAAGCCCAATGCGGGCAAGTCCAGCCTGTTCAATGCATTGGTCAAACGCGACGCCGCGATCGTCACGGAAATCCCGGGCACCACGCGCGACGTGGTCAGGGAAACCATCCACCTGGCCGGCATTCCGGTCACGCTCGCCGATACCGCCGGGCTGCGCGAGACCGAAGACGTGGTCGAGCGCGAGGGCGTCCGCCGGGCCAGGGCCGAACTGGCCGAGGCCGACCTGGTTCTATGGGTGGTCGACGTCAACGATCCGGAGCCAGGCCCGCCGCCTGAGACCAGCGTGCCGGTGCTGAGGATCGAAAACAAGATCGACCTGGCGAGCGTTCAGGGCCGGAGCGACCCGTCGGGGGCGAAGATCGATGCGGTCGCGCTGTCGGCATTGACCGGTGAAGGCATGGACGGCCTCGATCGGGCCGTGTCCGAACGTTTCATGAAAGCCGAAACCTCACTGGGCGAGTTCACGGCGCGGGCGCGCCACGTCGACCAGATCGAATCTTGCCTGTCGCATCTCGACGCCGCGCGCGGCGTGCTCGAACAGACCGGATCCGGCGAGCTCGCCGCCGAGGAATTGCGCCGCGCGGCCGAGGCCCTGGGCGAAATCACCGGCCAGGTGCATTCGGACGAACTGCTTGGCAAGATCTTTTCTTCGTTCTGCATCGGAAAGTAGGTTTTTGAATTTCGACCTGCCCGGCTATGTACGAGATTTAGCAACCTTTTCAAAAAGGCGTTTTTGCCGCGGATTCACGCGGAAAAATGCGGATGGAAAACCGAAAAGAGAGAACGCAAGGGAGCACAGGCGCGACGCTACATCGGCGAAAGCCACTCCCCCCGGAAATTTCCCATCTTGATCAATCATTCGCTTTTTATCCGGGTTCATCCGCGTGAATCGGCGGCAAAAAGTTGCCTCCATGCTCATGGGGAGCCCATTGACTCCCACTGCAAACCCAACCTATTCTCGACACTCGTTCATGTCGAGAACCCGAATGCCGGCGTCCCTTCAGCAACAGATCCTGGACCGGGTCCGCAAGACGCCCGATCAGCTTTACCTCTGCCAGCCGATCGATCGGACCTGGAAACACTGGACCTGGGCCGAAGCGGTCGACGAGGCCTGCCGGCTTGCCGCGGGCTTGAGGAAGCTGGGCCTCGGGCCGGGTGACCGGATCGGGTTGATCTCGAAGAACTGCGCCCACTGGGTGATCGCCGACATGGCGATGATCCTCGCCGGCATGGTCAGCGTCCCGATCTATCCGACTGCCAACGCACGCACGATCCGCCAGGTGCTTGATCACAGCGAAGCGCGCGCCTGCATCATCGGCAAGCTCGAACACGCCGAAACCCAGTTGCCCGGCATCCCGGATGAACTGCTGACGATCGCGATGCCGTATCCGGGCGCGAAGGCCGATCACGATTGGCCGGACCTGGTTGCCGAATCACCGGAACGCTTCGAGGTGCACGACGCTGCCGAAGACGACCTGGCGACGCTGCTCTACACGTCGGGCTCTACCGGCGAACCCAAGGGTGCGATGCACAGCTTCGACAACTTTTCGTTCGTCGGTGAATCGCTGGCCACGGCAATCGGCGTGAGGGACGGCGACCGGATACTGTCCTATCTGCCGCTTTCGCACTGTACCGAGCGCGCCTATGTCGAAGCTGGAAGTTTCTATGGCGGTTCCACGCTTTATTTCGTCGAGTCGCTGGAGACCTTCATGGAAGACCTTCAGCATGCCGAGCCGACACTGTTCGGTTCGGTGCCCAGGCTCTGGAAGAAGTTTCAGCTGGGCGTGCTCGAGAAGATTCCGCACAACAAGCTCGAAAAGCTGCTCAAGCTGCCGATCGTCAACATGCTGATCCGCCACAAGATCAAGAGGGGTCTCGGGCTGCACAAGGGTGAATGGTTCGCCAGCGGCTCGGCGCCGATTGCGCCAGTGCTTCTCGAATGGTGGGACAGGGTCGGCGTCACGATCTGTGAAGGCTGGGGCATGACCGAGACCTTCGCCTACGGCACCCAGGTCGGTCGCGGCGAAAAGCCGAGATTCGGCACCATCAGCCGGGCATTGCCGGGCGTCGAACTGGATACCGGCTACGACGACGAGCTCCTGATCCGCTGCCCGTGCATGATGCAGGGTTATTACAAGCAGGAAGAACTGACCGGGGAGAGTTTCGAAAACGGCTATTTCAGGACCGGCGATCGTGCCTTCATCGACGCAGATGGCTGGGTGAAGATCACCGGGCGCGTCAAGGAGGTCTTCAAGACCACCAAGGGCAAGTACGTCGCTCCGGTGCCGCTGGAAAGCCTGCTGGCGAAGAACGAACTCATCGAGCAGGCGTGCGTGGTCGGCGACCACCTGGATCAGCCGGTTGCGCTCGTGCAGTTGGCCGAGCACATCGAACTGGAGATGCGCGAGCTTCGGCGCCAGCTGGTCGAGACGCTGGATTCGGTCAACGACGAACTGGAGCCGCACCAGAAAATCAGCCACATCATCGTGATTCGCGAGCGCTGGACCGTGGACAACGAACTGCTGACGCCGACGCTGAAGATCAGGCGACCACAGATCGAGAAGCGCTACCGACCGGCGATACGGGAGGCCAGCGACAGGATCTCGTTTTACTCCGGCCCGGAGCATGACTGAACGACGTGTAAAGGCTTGCTCTCGCAGACACGCGGAGACGCAGAGAAGGACCGATCAAATGCAGATCAAAATCAAACCAGCTCTCGCGAAGGCGCAAAGTCGCCAAGAAAAAGCCGTTCAAAAGCTCCTCTCTGCGCCTATGTGTTTCTGCGAGAGAAAAACTTTGTATATAGCCTTTCTTCGCGGCTTTGCGCCTTCGCGAGAGCTGGTTTTGCATTTTTGAATCTCAGACCCGCCACCGGGTTTTGAACCCTGCCCAAAACCCGTGTAACCTGTTCCACTTCCCGAGCCCACCTCCGGTAGCCCGATGACCAGACTCACCGCAACATTGCTGCTTCTTGCCGTATCGCTTGCCACTGCCGCCCACGCCGAAATCGAGCCCGCGCCCGACCGCGACCGCGGCGAGGGGCCGTTCGAGCAGCTGATCCTGCGCGGCGGCATCCTGGTCAACGGCACCGGGGCGCCGCCGATCGGGCCGGTCGACATCGTCATCGAGGGCAATCGCATCGTCGATATCGCGATGCTGGGTGCGCCCGGCGTGCCGATCGACGACGGCGATCGCCCCGAACTGGCCGCCAACGGCCGCGAAATCGACATCGCCGGTCAGTACGTGCTGCCCGGCTTCATCGACATGCACGGCCACATCGGCGGCAAGGCCCAGGGCACGCCGGCCGAATACGTGTTCAAGCTCTGGCTGGGCCACGGCATCACCACGGTGCGCGACCCGGGATCTGGCAACGGTCTCGACTGGACGATGCGCGAGAGACAACGAAGCGCCGACGGCGAAATCGCCGCGCCGCGCCTCCAGGCCTACGTCAGTTTCGGCCAGGGCAGCGAGCGTCCGATCACCACCGCGAAGCAGGCCCGCGAGTGGGTGGCCGAGGTCAAGGAACGCGGCGCCGACGGTATCAAGTTCTTCGGCGCGCGTCCCGAGGTGTTGCTGGCCGCAATCGAGCATGCGAAAAAGCTGCGGCTGGGCACCGCGATGCATCACGCGCAGATGGACGTCGCGCGCGCCAATGTTCTCGATACCGCGCGCGCCGGGCTGACCACCATGGAGCACTGGTACGGGCTGCCCGAAGCCTTGTTTGCCGACAAGACCATCCAGCACTACCCGGCCGACTACAACTATGCCAACGAATTCCACCGCTTCGCCGAGGCCGGCAAGCTCTGGCGCCAGGCCGCCGGACCGGATCATCCGCGCTGGCAGGCGGTACGCGACGAGTTGATCGAGCTTGACTTCACGCTGGACCCGACGCTGACCATCTACCAGGCCAACCGCGACTTCATGGCGGCACGAACCGCCGAGTGGCATCCCGATTACACGCTGCCCAGCCTTTGGGATTTCTATGCGCCCAGCCGCCAGGCGCACGGCAGCTACTGGTTCGCCTGGGCCACCGCCAACGAAGTCGACTGGCAGCAGAACTACCGCCGCTGGATGGAATTCATCAACGACTACAAGAACCACGGCGGACGCGTCACGGTCGGTTCCGACTCGGGCTACATCTACAAGCTCTACGGCTTCGGCTATGTCGAGGAACTGGAGCTGCTGCAGGAAGCCGGGTTCCACCCGCTGGAAGTGCTCCGGGCCGCAACGCTAAGCGGTGCCGAGGCGCTGGGCATCGCCGATACCACCGGCTCGGTGGAAGTCGGCAAGCAGGCCGACCTGGTGGTGGTCGGCGAAAACCCGCTGGCCGACTGGAAGGTGCTTTTCGGCACCGGGGCGATACGCGTGACCGAGGACAACCGCGTGATTCGAACCGACGGTGTTCACTACACGATTTCCCGCGGCATCGTCTACGACGCTGCCGAACTCCGGCGCGACGTTCGAGGCATGGTCAGTGCGGCCTGGAAAGACGCCGGCCGCGAACTGACCCAGCCCGGGGTGAGCACCGCGCCTTGAGCCTCGCGCTCGCTGCGAGCGGGCAATCGCGCGTCGTGAGCCGGAGGCTGCCCGTATTCGTGCGGCCGTGACGATCAGCCGCCCAGCCACTGCATCGCCAGCGCCGTGACGAGCGAGCCCGCCAGCGCGCCGATGAGCGCGGCCATTCCCGCGATGCGGCTGCTGCGCTGGGAGGCGCGCTCGTCCTCGGCGTCCAGCGGCGGCAGCACGAGCAGATCGCTCCGATCGACCTCGAACACCGAGCACAGTGCCGATACGGTTTCGTTCGACGCCACGCCGAGCTTTTCGACCCGCTGGATGGTGCGCAGGCTCAGGTCGGCGATCTCGGCCAGCTGCTGCTGCGTCCAGCCGCGCGAGGCGCGCAGGTTCCTGACGTATTCGTGCCGGATATCCATCAAAAGCCCCCGCAGGCATCGACGAACGCCTGGTAGGCGCCGGCGGCGGACAGGACCGTGCTCACCACCGGAATCCGGTGAAGGCCCCGGCGAATGATGGCCCGCGCTCTCGACAGCAGTCTCCGGATGCTCATGACAACCACCGTTCGACCAGCTCCGCCGCGGCGTAGCCCAGCGCCGCGCCGAACAGGCCGCCCACCACTGCCCAGCCGATGATCGCCTTCCACCCGGCGCGCCAGTCGATCTTGCCGGTTGCGGGGTCGATCTTGATGCTCCGGCGGCGCGCTTCGTCGAAGTCGATCAGCTCGCCGTCCCGGTACAGCTCGATCCGGGCCAGGCCGGTCGCCATCGACGCGATGATGAATCGCACCCGGTAGCGATGGCCCCGGTGCTCGAAGTCGTGGGTGGTGGAAAACCGGATGCTCAGCTTGCTCGAGACGACCCGGTCGTCGACCTTCACGATCTCGCGGCCGGTCCACGCCGAACCCCATACGCTGATCGTGAAATCGTCGACGTCGAAGTAGCACTGGATGCCTTTGCGGGCGCTGACGATCATTTCGGGTCTTGTCTCTTTCCGGGCGATGCGGTTGGGTGCGTTCATGATATGTCCTTTGTGTGACCTCGGTTGGTGAGGCCATTGGACACGCGCGGGCCGTCGCTGAAAACGCCAGGAATGCGCAATGGCGTAAAAGCGTCGTGCGTCACCAATGCGACACCGGGGCCGGGAACGGCCCGGGGGCGTCACTGGTCGGGTATCCGTAACCGGGCTGGTGTAACCTTTGCGCCTTGATTCCAGACAGGTGAATTACGTTGAACCCGAATTTCAGACTCTTGCCGATGCTCTTGCTGGCCTTCGTCCTGGCCGGCTGCAACTCTTCCGACACCGCCGCGCCGATCACCGAAACGCAGGCGCCGACCGCGCAGCCGCCCTCGGCCGGCTCGGAACTGCCCGAGGGCGTGACGCTGGTCGAGCGCTTCGAAGGCGACGACAGCGGCATTTCGATCCCCTATGAAAAATATCGCCTGGACAACGGCCTGACCGTGGTCCTGCACAAGGACACGTCCGACCCGCTGGTGCACGTGGACGTGACCTATCACGTCGGCTCCAACCGCGAAGAGCCCGGCCGCTCCGGGTTCGCCCACTTCTTCGAGCACATGATGTTCCAGGGCTCGGAGAACGTCGCCGACGAAGAGCACTTCAAGATCGTCTCCAACGCCGGCGGCACGCTCAACGGCTCGACCAATTCGGATCGCACCAACTATTACCAGACCGTGCCGGCCAACCAGCTCGACACCGTGCTGTGGCTGGAAGCCGACCGGATGGGCTTTCTGCTCGACGCCGTGACCCAGGAGAAGTTCGAGGTCCAGCGCGAGACGGTCAAGAACGAACGCGGCCAGCGGGTCGACAACCAGCCCTACGGCCGCGCGGGCGAAACGCTGAGCAAGTCGCTGTACCCGGAAGGCCATCCGTATTCGTGGCCGGTGATCGGCTGGATCGAGGATCTGAATCGGGCCGACCTGAACGACCTCAAGCGCTTCTTCCTGCGCTGGTACGGACCCAACAACGCCGCCCTGACCATCGGCGGCGACATCGACACCAGCGAGACGCTGGCATCCGTGGTCAAGTACTTCGGCCCGATTCCGGCCGGTCCCGAAGTCGAGAACCTGCCGAAACAGCCGGCCGAGCTCGACGCCGACCGCTACGTGACGCTCGAAGACAATATCCACCTCCCGGCGCTGGCGATGATGATGCCGACGGTCCATTCCAGCCACCCGGACGAGCCGGCACTGGACGCAGCGGCCAAGATACTCGGCCAGGGCCAGGCCTCGCTTCTGTACCAGCGCCTGGTCCAGAGCGGACGGGCCGTCCAGGCGAATGTCTTCCACTCGTGCAAGGAACTGGCCTGCGAGATGTTCTTCATCGTCATCCAGAACCCGGCCTCGGGTGAGAGCCTGGCCGAAATGGAAGTCGCGGTGCGCGAGACGCTGGCCGAATTCGCCGAGCGCCCGGTCAGCGAGGACGACCTGCAGAAGTTCAAGGCCCAGTACGAGGCCCAGCGCGTGTTCGGCCTGCAGTCGGTTGCCGGCAAGGTCAGCACGCTGGCCGCCTTCGAAACCTACACCGGCAGCCCGGCCGGCATCGCCGAGGAAATACAGCGCTACCTGAACGTCGAAATCGCCGACGTCGATCGCGTGTTCGAGCAGTACATCGAGGACCAGCCGGCGGTGATCCTCAGCATCGTGCCCAACGGCCGAACCGAACTGGCCGCGGCCGAGCCGAACTACAACGCCGGCGAGCGCGACCTGCCCGAATCCTACGGCGACGAGGGCGAAGAGCTGGCGCTGCGCGAAGCCGAGGACAGCTTCGACCGAAGCGTTCGCCCGACCCCGGGCATGAACCCGCAGGTGGAACTGCCGCCGATCAGCGATTCGACGCTGGAAAACGGCGTGCGGGTGCTTGCCGTGGCCAACGATGAAACGCCCACCGTGACGCTGCGCGCCGTGTTCGCGATGGGCCAGCGCGACGAACCCGCCGGCAAGGCCGGGCTGGCCGCGCTGACAGCCGCGATGATGGGCGAGGCCACCAGGCAGCGCAGCGCCGGAGAGTTTGCCGAAGCGCTGGAGCGCATCGGTGCAAGCGTCAGTGTCAATACCGGCACCTACCAGACCACCGTCACGCTGAATACCCTGTCCAAGCACCTCGACCAGGCCATCCCGCTGATGATGGAGCGGATGCTGGAACCGGCCTTCACCGAAGAAGACTTCGCGCGGGTCAAGCAGCAGACCATCGAAGGCCTGATGCAGGCGCGCAAGACGCCGGAGGGGCTGGCAAGTCGCGCCCTGGGCGCGGTGATGGAAGGTCCCGAAAATCCCCTGTCCTATCCGCAGGCGGGCATCCCGCGCACGGTCGAGGCCATCACGCTGGAAGACGTGCGCGCTTTCCACGCCGACCACATGCCGGCGCACCTCGAAGGTGTGCTGGTCAGCTCCAGCCTGCCGCAGGCCGAGACCATGCAGGCGCTGGCGCCACTCGCAGCACTTGCCCCCGCGATGTCCGAGCGCCGGGAAATTCCCGCTCGGCCGGAAATCCAGGGCCGCACGCTGTACCTGGTCGACAAGCCCGAAGCCGCGCAGTCGAGCCTGCGCACCGGCCAGCACGCCATCCCCTACGATGCGCTGGGCGATTTCTACCGCGCGGGCCTGGCGAACTTCGTCCTCGGCGGCACCTTCAACAGCCGAATCAACCTGAACCTGCGCGAGGACAAGGGCTACACCTACGGCGCGCGGACCGGGTTCGGCGGCGGGCCGGAAATGGGCAGCTTCGGCTTCTCGTCGGAAGTCAACCGGGATGCCACCGCCGCGGCCCTGGTCGAGGTGATGGCCGAGCTTGAAAGCTACGACCAGGCCGGCATGGAAACCGAAGAATTCGAGTACATGCGCTCGGCCATCGGCCAGCGCGACGCGCGCGAATACGAAACCCCGGGCCGCAAGCTGGCGCTGCTAGACAACATCCTGACCTATGACCTGCCGCTGGACTACCGCTCGCAGCAAAACGAGATCCTGCGCACGATCACGCGCGAAGAACTCAACCAGGTTGCCGCGCGCCTGATCGACCCGGAAAACATGGCGATTGTCGTCGTCGGCGACGAAGCCACAATCCGGGAAGAACTGGAAGCGCTGGAAATGCCGATCGTCGAACTCGACGAGGACGGATTCGTCAAGCAATCGTCCGAATAGCCGCCCGCAACGCCTTTCTCCCTCCCCCGCCCGTGTATGTACCGGGAACATGGTGGACGGGTGTTCGGAGACATGGTGGACACTATTTGGCGTGTCAAGCACGGAGAGATGGCATGCCTTGGAAAGAGGTTTCCGCGATGTCTGAGAAACGAGAGTTCGTGGCTTTGGCCACGATGCCCGGGGTGAATTTCAGAGCGTTGTGCCGTCGATTTGGCGTCAGTCCGACGACCGGCTACAAGTGGATCGGGCGCTACCGGGATGGTGGCGAAGCGGCCCTGGCTGAGCACAGTCGGCGACCGCATCACAGTCCGAAGCGGGTCGAATCCGAGGTCGAGGATCTGGTCCTGGAGCTGCGCGATCGGTATCCGTTCTGGGGCGCACGCAAGCTGCGTCAGTGGCTGATTCGCAAGGGCCACACCATGCCGGCAATCAGCACGGTTCACGCCATTCTCCGGCGCCATGACCGGATTCCGCCGGAGGCCGGCGAGATTTGCCGACCCATGTGCAGATTCGAGCGCGAGGAGCCCAACGATCTGTGGCAGATGGACTTCAAGGGTGACTTTCGTCTGGGGCGCGGCGGGCGCTGCTACCCGCTTACGATCCTCGATGACCATTCGCGCTTCAGTCCGTGTGTCCAAGCCTGTACCGACCAGTGCCACGACGGGGTACAGAATGCGCTGAGCCGGACGTTTGAGCGCTATGGCCTGCCCTGGAGCATTCTCGCCGACCACGGCCCACCTTGGGGAGACGACCGCTCCAGTCCCCACACCCGGTTGACCATCTGGTTGTTGCGACTGGACGTGCGCGTCATCCACGGACGGCCCTACCATCCTCAGACCCAAGGCAAAGAAGAACGCTTCAACCGCACGCTCAAAGACGAGGTTCTGCGCGGCAGGCCGCCGCCGTCCGATCTGGCCAGCGCCCAGGCAGCGTTCGACCGCTTCCGGGAACGCTACAACTTTGAGCGCCCTCATGAAAGCCTGGACGATGAGCCGCCGATCATCCGCTATCGACCCAGTCAGCGACCCATGCCGGCCCGGCTGGAGCCGCTGGAATATCCCGAAGGCTTCGTGCTGCGGCGAGTCAACGGTGCCCGCATCAACTTCAAGGGCCGACGATGGCGCCTGGGCAAACCGTTCGAAGGTCAACTGCTTGGCCTGCGTCCAGAGGCCGAAGACGGACTCTGGTCGGTCTACCTTGGTCGCCATCCTGTCGCCAAGTTCGACCTCCGAGCGCAGCAAGTCAAAATGATCATAAAATGACCACAGGAAGGCGTCCACAATGTCTCCGAACATATGTCCACCATCTCTCCGGAATGAACACCCGCGGGGGAGGGTTGGGGTGGTGGCAAAGAGCCAGGCCATTCGCAACGCCCGCCCCCACCGTCGTTTCAACTGAAGCAGACGTCGGGCCGTGAATGAGAAGCGTATGACACCAAAAATCCCCCCTGTTCTCGTCGTGATCGTTGCCGGCCTGCTGATATGGGCGATCTCGCGCTACGTCCCATCTCCATCCGTGATCGTTCCCGGCAAGGATCTCGTTGCCGCTGTGCTCGTCGCTGTCGGGGCGGTGGTCGTTGTTCTGGGCGTTGTTTCTTTCCGCCGTGCCAGCACCACGGTCGACCCGCTGCATCCGGAGCAGGCATCGGCCCTGGTCGTGAGCGGCGTCTATCGGGTCACCAGGAACCCGATGTACCTGGGATTTGCCATCGTACTGCTGGCGTGGGTCTTCTACCTGTCGGCATGGCCAGCCCTGGTTGTCGTTGTTGCGTATGTCGCCTACATAAGTCGATTCCAGATCGAACCCGAGGAGCAAGCACTCGAAGCGCGATTCGGCGAAGCGTTCCTCGATTACAAGCAATCGGTCCGCCGGTGGCTGTAGGAGGTTCGCCTGCACCCTCGTGTGCGCCGGTTCCGAAAGGGCCTCTTTGTTGAACGGATACTGACGCGACTGAAACGCAACTTGAATAAAGCGGTTAGGCTTTGAACATGGGGATCTCCATCGGAATCGAGGGAAAAACATGAAAGCCGTCGCATGGACAAGATACGGAAAACCGGCAGACGCCCTGGAGATCGTGGACGCGCCGAAACCGATACCTGGACCGAACGAGGTCTTGATAAGGGTCCACTCGAGCACGGTCACGGCCGGAGACGCCCGGCTCCGGGGATTCAGAATTCCGGTGGGCTTCTGGCTGCCGACGCGGCTGGTATTCGGCCTTTTCAGGCCGCGCAGGAAGATACCGGGGATGGACTTTTCCGGAGAGGTGGAAGCCCTGGGGAAAGAGGTGAAGTCGTTCACTGTCGGTGACAGGGTGTTCGGAACAGCGGGAATGCGTTTTGGTGCGCATGCCGAGTACCTGTGTCTCCCTGAAAAAGCGGTATTCATCGAAAAGCCGGACGAGATCGATCATGATGCTGCTGCCGCTGCGATATTCGGTGGACAAACGGCAATACACTTCCTGAAGAAAAAAGCCAGGCTCGAACCAGGACAAAAGATACTCGTGAACGGCGCGTCGGGGGCGGTCGGGACCGCGGCTATCCAGCTGGCCAAGTACCTGGGGGCCGAGGTAACCGCCGTATGCAGCACCGGCAATATCGAACTGGTGAAATCCCTTGGCGCGGACAAGGCCATCGACTACACCAGGGAAAACGTCGAAGCAAGTGAAGAAACCTATGACTTCGTACTCGATACCGTCGGCAATATGCCGCTGTCACGCTGCAGAGGCCTGTTGAAGGAAAAGGGGCAGCTGATTTCCATCGCTTCGGGGCTGTTCGCCAACCTTTCGGCGATCTGGAACAAGCAGCTGATCAGTGGCGTTGCCGGTGAAAGCAAGGCGCATCTCGAGCTCCTCGAGAAGCTCATCGCGGGCGGCGATATGAAACCGGTCATCGACAGGATCTACCCGCTGGAAAAGATCGTCGAAGCGCACGAATATGTCGATGAAGGACACAAGAAAGGCAACGTCATCGTCTCCGTTGTGGGCTGAGCGGATAATTGTCGGGTTGCGGCGCAACGAAATTACCCGCGCTCCCGGGTCTTACATTTTCAGCGGATCCTCAACCGGGCTGCATGCATCCGCAAGCTCGATAGAGAGCTTGCCGTGGGCTTCGACCAGCGGGTGGTCGAAGGGCATTGTCGCCGCCTGAAGGGCTCGGGCTCCTTCACAGTAACGGTGGAGTTCCAGCAGGACCTGTGCGAGGTTGAGCCTGGCCGGCCAGTGCTCGGGTTCATGGTTCAACGCCTCGCGGAAGTCTTCGACTGCAGCCTCGTGTCTGCCCAATTCGTAGTGCGCGTTGCCCAGCCCCATGTGAACGAGCGCGGTGTCGGGCCAGTGTTCGGCGGCCCCGGCCCAGGCGGCCAGGCGCGATGCGGGGTTGGCGTTCTGGTCGAAATCCGCCAGCGCGCGAAACACCGCGGTACGGTCGGGCTGCGCCGGGAGTTCGCCGGGCTCCAGCACCACGATGGCCCAGCGCCCGGCCCAGTCCCACTGGCGCATCCATTTGGATACGGACGTTTCCTGCATTCGCTCGGTGCCTGAGCGCATCAAGATCGTTTCGTCCTCGCGGTCGTAGCCCACAACCACCGCGTAATGCCATGCGGGAAAGCTTCTCACCCGAAGGTTCTGCAGAATGAGCACCGGGTGACCGGCTTCGACCTCCGCCAGTACGGCGGAAAGTTCACCCGGCACGCGAAACGGAATGCGGTCGAAGCTTCTCGCCCCGGCCATCATTTCAACTTGCAGGCTGCCCTCCAGGTCCGGCACGTAGACCCGTTCAGCGACGGCATCATATTCGGGCGTTGCGCCGCTGGCTTCCAGGACGGTGGTGAGCGCGGCCGGCCCGCAGTGGTGTTGCTGTTGCGGGTGGAAGGGGGTGTCGGCCAGATCGACGTGCGGCGGCAGCGACTCGGGGATTCGGGCGTCGTAGGTTGCGCAGCCTCCGGCAAGCAGCATCAGCGCGACCGTGGCGGCCGCGCCGATGCACCGGCTGGTCTGCATCAGGCGGACTTGAATATGTCTGTGACGCCGACGAGCTCCAGGATGATCAGCACGACGAAGACGATGCCGGCGATGACGATTACGCCGTCGCCCGCGGCCGGAAGCTCGTCGATGCGTCCGGAAAGCTGCTCCAGCTCGGCGGCACTCATGTTGTCTACTCTTGCCATTGCCCGCTCGTGGCTGATGCCGTACTGGGCCAGTTCGGCGGCAACGTCGTCGCGCAGCAGGAAGGCCTCTACGCGCTGCTCCAGCTGGCCGGTCTCCAGGGCCAGCGCATCGCCGGTGGACACAAGCTGCGCATGGGCCGGCAAGGTCATGGCTGCGAGCAGCAGTCCGATCATCGCGTTTCGAACAATCACTCCAATCATCAGGTGACTCCCGTGTGGGTGGACTCTGAACATAACACAATGACAGCGGACGGGTCCTGTCTGCGATATTTGAGAAAAACGTCGCGTTATCAGTTCATTGCGTCCCGTTCGGGCACCTTTTCCCTGGGTGGGGGGCGTTGACATTGCGCTGTCGGGTGCTGCAAGTCATGTCCCGCTGCGGTGACTTCCGGCCCTTACGCACGCCACCCCAGGTCGCCGATACTGACGGTCGACAATTTGAAGATATCGGCCAACAGGGAGCCCCAATGCTTTCGATTTCATCGATTTCCAAGACCTATCCGAACGGCGTTCGCGCGCTGGATGACGTGACCATCGAAATTCCGGTCGGGATGTTCGGCCTGCTCGGACCCAACGGCGCCGGCAAGTCCACGCTGATGCGCACCATCGCCACGCTGCAGCAACCCGATTCGGGGAACATCGTGTTCGACGGCATCGACGTGCTGGCCGAACCGGACCGGCTTCGTCGAACGCTGGGCTACCTGCCGCAGGACTTCGGCGTCTATCCGCGGATTTCGGCCGAGGGCATGCTCGATCACCTGGCCGTACTCAAGGGCATCGTGTCGAAATCCGAGCGCAAGCAGCTGGTCGACGCGCTATTGCAGCAGGTGAATCTTCATTCGGTACGCAAAAAGGCGCTGGCCGGGTTTTCCGGCGGCATGCGCCAGCGCTTCGGCATCGCCCAGGCGCTGATCGGCGATCCGAAGCTGCTGATCGTCGACGAACCCACCGCCGGGCTGGACCCGGAAGAAAGGGTTCGCTTCCACAACCTGCTGTCCGAGATCGGCGAAGACCGCGTGGTGATCCTGTCCACCCACATCGTCGAGGACGTGGCCGACCTGTGTCCGCGCATGGCCATCCTCGCCAACGGCCAGATCGTTCGCGAAGGCGTGCCGCAAACGCTGACCGCCGAACTCGAGGGCAAGGTCTGGCGCAAGGCGATCGACCGGGGCGAACTGGCGCAGTGTCGCGAACGGCATCGGGTGATTTCGACCCATTTGCGCGCTGGCCGAACGGTGGTGCACGTGGTCGACGATTCCGACCCCGGCGAAGGGTTCGAGCGACACTCGCCGATGCTCGAAGACGTCTACTTCGCTTCGCTGCACGAAAAGACGCCTGCCGGCAACGCCCGGACGACAGCCGCCTGAAGCCCCCACCCGAATCCGTTCCAAGGACCCGAATCATGAAGAGTCGATTCTTCCCGATCGCGCGTTTCGAGGCGGCCTACCAGCTGAAAAGCCCGGTATTCCTCGTCTCGTTCGTGCTGTTTTTCCTGCTCGCCTTCGGCGGCATCACCTCCGACAACATCCAGATGGGCGGCGTGGGCAACGTCAACGTCAACTCGCCCGACGCCATCACGCAGAACATCCTGATCTTCAGCCTGATCGCGATGTTCGTGGTCATCGCGTTTGTCGCCAACGTGGTGTTGCGCGATGTCGAGTCGCGCTCGGCCGAGATGTTCTATTCGACGCCGATCGGCAAGTTCGAGTACCTGCTCGGCCGATTCAGCGGCGCGTTCGCGGTTTCGGTCCTGTTGCTGGTCGCCATTCCGCTTGGCATCATGGTCGGCGTGCAGATGCCGTGGCTGGACCCGGAACGCCTGGGCCCGTTCGCCCTGTCGCACTATCTTCAGCCGTTCGTGGTCTACGGCGTAGTCAACCTTTTCTTTGCCAGCGCGATTGCCTTCGCCCTGGCCACGCTGACGCGCAGCATGGCCATGACCTACGTGGTCATCGTCGGCTACTTCCTGCTGACCGGCGTCATCGGTGCGGTGACCGACATCTTCAACTCCACAGAACATCGCGCGCTGCTGGCGATGTTCGATCCGTTCGGCAGCGCGGCCTACCAGGAAGTTGTGCGCTACTGGACCGCTTTCGAACGCAACGAGCAGCTCGCGCCGCTGACCGGGCTTATCCTGGGAAATCGACTGGTCTGGCTTGCGCTGAGCCTTGGCGTGCTGGCGTTCACGGTCAAGCGCTTCCGGTTCGATGTACAGCCGCGCGGCAAGAAGGCAAAGGCAGGAAAGGAATCCGCCGAGCCGGTTGTCGCGGCCCCGCAACAGGTCACCATTCCTGCCGTGCGTGCAGCCTACGGCGCCGGCGTCAAGTGGAAGCAGCTCGTCTCCCGGGTCGGCTTCGAAGTTCGAAGCGTCGTGCTCAGCGTGCCTTTCCTGGTGCTGGTGCTGTTCGCACTGATGATCACCATCCTGAACTTCCTGTCGCTGGACCAGTTCTTCCAGACTGCGGTGTATCCCGTTACACGGCTCATGACCCAGATAATGCAGGGCACGTTCACGTTGTCGATCCTGATCGTCGTCATTTACTATTCGGCCGAGCTGGTCTGGCGCGAGCGCGATGCGCGCATGCACGAAGTGATCGATTCCACCCCCGTGCCCGGCTGGGTGCAAGCGGGCTCGAAGATGATCGCGATGATCGTGGTGCTGATGGTGCTGATGACCATCGGCATCGTATCTTCCATGCTGTTCCAGCTCAGCCAGGGCTATACCGATCTTCAGCCCATGGTTTACCTCACCCGTCACCTGCTCGACTACGGCATGTTGTTCTATGTCATGGCGATCTTCGGCGTGTTCGTCCAGACGCTGGTGCCCAACAAGTTCGCCGGCATGGGCGTGTTGGTGCTGTTCGTCATTTCGCTGTTCGTGCTCGATCCGCTTGGACTGGAAGATCCGCTTTACCAGCTGGGCGCGGCGCCGGGCGCGGCCTATTCGGACATGACCGGCTGGGATTACTTCGCCTGGATCCAGTCCTGGTACAGCGTCTACTGGCTGTTCTTCTGCCTGTTGCTGTTCGTCGGCGCCCACCTGGTCTGGCGGCGCGGGGGCATGGACAGTCTGCGGTTGCGCGTTCGACGCGCCGGCGCCAACCTGACGCCGGGCATCGCCACGCTCGGGGTGGTTGCGCTGGCCGGTTTCCTGGGCGCGGGCAGCTTCATCTTCTACAACACCCGCATCCTCAATGACTACGTCACCGACAAGGATCTCGAGCTGATCGCGGTGGAATATGAAAAACGCTACCGCGAGAACGAGGACCTCCCCCAGCCGCGCATTGCCGCTATCGACAACCGGGTCGACCTGTATCCGTCCGAGCGCCGCTATGCGGTACAGGGGACCTATCGGCTGGAAAACCGGAGCGGCGAACCCGTGCCCAGCGTGTTCGTCGGCTTCAACCCGGCCGTCGAAGTGCTCTCGGTTTCGCTGGCGGGCAAGGCCGCGGAGGAGGTCGACGACGAGTTTGCCGTCTACCGCTTCGACCTCGACCAGCCGATGCAGCCGGGCGCCGAGATGGAATTGACCTTCAGCACCGAGCGCGTCAACCGCGGCTTCAAGCACGCGCGCAACGCCCAGCCCGCGCTGGGCGGCGGCAGCGCGACGGTGCTCGGAAACGGCAGCTTCGTGTACGGCGGCGACGCGATGCCGTATATCGGCTTCAGCCGAGGCCAGATCATCACCGACCGAAACGACAGGCGCAAGTACGACCTGCCGCCGATCGACCGCGCACCCGACCTGGACGACCTGGACGCCGCGCGCAACAGCTATCTGTCGCGCGACTCGGACTGGATGGATTTCCGTACGGTCGTATCGACCGAAGCCGACCAGGTTGCGGTCGCGCCCGGCTACCTGCAGCGCGAATGGGAAGAGGGTGGCAGGCGCTATTTCGAATACGAGATGGATGCGCCGATGCAGAACCTCGTCGCCTACCTTTCGGCACGCTATGCAGTCGAGTCCGAAACGGTCGACGGCGTCGAGCTCAGCGTCTATTACCACCCCGAGCACGACTGGAACGTCGAGCACATGATGGAGACGATGCGCAAATCGCTGGACTATTTCCAGGCCAACTTCAGCCCGTACCAGTACCGTCAGATGCGCATCCTGGAGTTCCCGGCGTTCCTGGGCAACTTCGCCCAGTCGTTCCCCAATACCATCCAGTGGTCCGAGGGGCTGGGCTTCATCGCCAAGCTGGACGACCCCGGCGACATCGACTACGTGTTCTACGTCGGCGCGCACGAGATGGCGCACCAGTGGTGGGGCCACCAGGTCTCGAGCGCCGACGTCCAGGGCGGCACCGTGCTGGTCGAAACGCTGGCGCAGTACTCGGCCCTGATGGTGATGGAAGACGAGTACGGCCCGGACATGATGCGCAAGTTCCTGGCCTTCGAGCTCGACAATTACCTGTCTTCCAGGGGCAGCGAATCGCGCGAGGAACTGCCGCTGGTTCGCGTCGAGAACCAGGGTTACATCCACTACCGAAAGGGTTCGCTGGTGATGTACGCGCTGAAGGACTACCTCGGCGAGGACCGTATCAACCAGGCCCTGGCCAGACTGATCGACGAGGTGGCCTACCAGTACGACCCCTACCCCAGGAGCGTCGACCTGATCCGCCACCTGAAGGCCGTGGCCGAGACAGACGACGAGATCAGGCTCATCGAAGACCTGTTCGAGCGCATCACCTTGTGGGATCTCGCGACCGAGGATGCAGCGGTCATCGAAAACGAAGACGGCACGTTCACCGTGACTATCGATATCGACGCCTCGAAGCTCGAAGCCGACGGCCTGGGGCGGGAAACCGAAGTCGACCTCGACATGCCCATCGACATCGGCGTGTTCACGATGCGACCGGACGACGACGAGTTTTCCAGCGAGGCCGTACTGCACCTGCAGAAGCATCGCGTCACCAGCGGCGAGAACCGCTTCGAGTTCACAGTGGACCGGCGCCCGGCGACGGTGGGAATCGATCCGTACCACAAGCTGATCGACCGCAAATCGGACGATAACCTGAAGTCGCTCTGACCTGGAAGACAGGCCTCGAAATTTCACCAAATCCGGATGACCTCGTACCAGGCGCGGGGTTATCCGGAATTCGATCATCGCCTACGGGTGATCCAGCGCAATGCCCGGTTGCGATCTGCCCTCGATCGAGATCGGGTGGCGCGCTTGGTCGTGTTGCTACGTAGTCGGAGGGTAGGGAACGATTCCATTGGCTTCAGGATCGCTTGAAGTCCCGGGACGAACCTGAAACCCGATGACAAACGGAGGACCGAGTCATGCGCATAGCAAAACAGGACATTCCGGTTCGAATCGACGTGCCGGGCGCCACGGCCCGCCAGCAGACCGACTTCGGCGACGTGACCGGATACGGAACCATGGGGGCCGAATATTTCTCTTTCGGCGCAGGCACCGACATCACCGAACTCCTGCACGGACTCGAAAACGACAGTTGTCAGAGTCCTCACTGGGGGTATGTGGTCAAGGGTGCGATCACGGCGCTGTACACCGACGGCAGCGAGGAACAGTCGCGCGCCGGCGATCTTTTCTACTGGCCGCCCGGCCACAGTGTTCGTGCCGACGAAGACACCGACATCGTAATGTTCAGCCCCCAGGCCGAGCACGGCGCGGTGATCGATCACATCAGACGCAAGGTCGAATCTTAGGTTCTTCGGGCTTCGCGGGCAGCGTGTCTATAATTGTCTCGCGCTCCGGAGGCGCATCGTGATGCAACGAATCGGGACTATCCATGCCCAACGACCTCGCAGCGCTGCTGCTACGACAACATTCAACGGCATGGAAGCTTGCCTCGTATCACCTCGACGGCCTCAGGCTCGAGGAATGCCTTTGGCGGCCTTCGACCAAAGGGCTTCACGTCGCGATATCCGATGATGGCTGCTGGCGGGGGGAATGGCCCGAACACGAAGGCTACGAACTGGGCCCGCCGAGCATGGCCTGGCTGCTCTGGCACATGGTGTTGTGGTGGTCGATGGTCGTCGATCATTCCTTCGGCGAGGCCGCCCTGGATCGCGACTCTGTCGACTGCCCGTCCGATCCCGACCGGGTCGGCGCCCTGCTTCGGGCGCTGCATGAGGAATGGACCGGCCACGTCTCGCGCCTGTCCGAAGACGAGCTGCGAACCTCGCAGCGCACCCGGTGGCCGTTCACAGATCGTCCGTTCGGCGACGTGGTCGGCTGGGTCAACGTCGAACTGACAAAGAATGCCGCGGAGATCGGCTACGCCAGATTCCTCTACGCGACGCGGTCGTCGTCATGAGTGACCGGGGCCCCCTTGAACGAAAAAAGCCCGGCACGCGGCCGGGCTTCGGATCGATCAATCGGCAGGTGCCCGGAGGTTACTGCCGTGGAACCCGACTACAGGTACAAGGTGGGCGCGTTGTCATCGAAACTGACGGGAGTCTTCCGGCCGCTGTAGGGGCACGCGCCTTGTTCATTCGATCCGGCAGTCTCGTTGCCGCGTCGAATCACGTCCGAGATCTCGGCGCGTAGCGCCATCCGAAGATCCCGGGCCTGCCGCATGGTTTCCGGGGCGTGGCCGTTCTCGCCGAGGCTCCAGTCGAGTTCCGCCAGCGCCGCGCGGTAGGCGCCGTGAAGCGCAATGATCTGATCGCGCTGGGTTTCGCTGATCGAAATGCCGGGCTTGCCGGAATTCGACCAGCCCGGCATGGCCGCAGTCTGGCCGGCAGTTGCCAAGGCCAGGGCGCCGAAGGAAATCGCAAACAGGACAACACCGAACAACTTGCCTTTCATCATGACGTCTCCGGTTGAACCAGCCATGACGATATGTCTCGCTTGTGATGAACGCGTCAGCACGCGGCGGCATGGGTGATTCGGGCCGGATTTCACCGCATTACAGTTGAAATCGCCGGAATTGACCAAGATCAGGCGGCGACAGGCATTGGCTTTGTATGATCACTGCATGGGCGCAGCCAAAGCTCAGGGTGGAACGACTGTTCGCTCACGGTTAACCTGGGCGGCGCAGGGGTTTTTCGTGTTGTTTGCGCTATGGCTGGTTTTCGACGGCCTCGATGGCTGGCCGGTCGGCCTGTTCGCGGCGATGGTCGGCGGGGGCCTCGCGGCGTGGCTGGCCGAGGGGCGGCCGTTCTGGTGGAACCCGTTTCGCCTGGTCGAGTTCGCCGGTTTCTTCATCTTCGAATCCTTCCGCGGCGGCATCGACGTGGCGTGGCGCTCGCTGCACCCGCGAATGCCGTTGGCTCCGCGTTTTTTCGAGCACGAGATCCATGTGCCGGAGGGCCAGCCCAGCACATTGCTGATCAGCACCATCAGCTTGCTGCCGGGCACCCTGAGCGCCGAACTGGTGCGCGGTGAGCATGTGCTGGTGGTTCATACGCTGGCCGACGGCGGCGAAGATTCGGTTGCGCGCCTGGAGCACCGGATTGCCCGGCTCTTTTCCGTGGCGGTGCCCCGGATGAAAGGCGGCAAACCATGACTGCAAGCGTGCTGCCATGGGCCGTCGTGTTCCTGCTGCTCAACCTCGGCGCCGGCCTCTGGCGCGCCTGGAAGGGCCCCACCGACGGCGACCGCCTCCTGACCACGTTGCTGTTCGCCACCACCAGCGTGGCGCTGCTTTTGCTGATGGCCGAATGGCTTGGAATGCCCGCTATCCGGACGGTGGCCCTGATGCTGGTGCTGCTCGCCACGATCATTTCGCTGGCGTTCTTCGGCATGCCGGAGCGCCCGCCCCAGTCCGACGGCGATACGTCTGCGGGGCCGGCCGATGACTGACCTCCTGGCGCTGATCGTCCTGCTGGCCGGCTGTTTCTTCATCTTCGCCGGCACCGTCGGCATGCTGCGCCTGCCGGACGTCTACTGCCGGCTGCACGCCATGACCAAGGCCGACAATCTCGGCCTGCTGCTGATCTGCCTGTCGCTGGCGCTCCTCGATGGGCAACCAAGAACCGCGCTGCTGCTTTTGCTGATCTGGCTGCTGGCGCTGCTGGCATCGACCGTCTCGGCACACCTGATCGCGCGCCACTCGCGGGCGCGCCGCCCGCCGACCGGAAACGGTCCGGTCGACTACGATTCGACGGGCGGGCCGCAATGACCGCGGGCGTGGTCATCGACGTCCTGCTCGGACTGATCCTGGTCGGCCTGGCCACCCAGGTCGCAATCGGCAAGCACCTTTTCCGGGCCATCGTGTTCTACGTGGCGTTCGGCCTGGCCATGGCGCTGATCTGGGCCCGGCTGGGCGCGCCCGACCTGGCGCTGGCCGATGCGGCGATCGGCGCCGGACTGACCGGGGCGCTGATGATGGTGGCGTTTCGCCGGCTGGTCGAAATCGATCCGAAGCAATCGCAGGCCCTGGTGACGCGCGGGTCGGCGCTGGCCGTGGTGCTCGCCGTGCTGGCCGCCGGCATGGTCGCGACGATCGGTTTGACCGCCCTGTCGCTGGAGCGGCAGCCGGGTGACGCAGGCCTGCAGGTGCTGGCCACGCTGCAAGAGACCGGCCTGGGCAACCCGATCACCGGCGTATTGCTGGTGTTTCGCGGCTTCGATACGCTGATCGAGATGGCGGTTCTGCTGACCGCGTTCATAGGCTCGCGTGTGATCACGACCCGGAGCCGCCTTTCGGTCACCACGGTTTCCGGCTTCGAACTGCCGCTGGTGTGAACCCTGGTCGCGGTCATTCTTCCGCTGGCGGTACTGATCGGCATGCACCTGCTGTGGATTGGCTCCGACCAGCCGGGCGGTGCGTTCCAGGCCGGCTCGGTGCTGGCCGGCTCGGGCGTGTTGCTGTTGCTCACCGGGACCCTTTTGCCGGCCTCGCGTTCGCGCGCCCTGGTACGGCTGGCGCTGGTCGCCGGCGTCGGTGCCCTGTGCCTCCTGGTGCTGGCGCCGCTACTGCAGGGTGACGGCCCGATGGCCTACCTGGGCCGCGGCTCGCTGCTGTTTGCCGAGACCGCCATGATGGTGTCGATCGCGGTGACGCTGACGCTGCTGTTCGCCGGCAGCCCGTCGCTGAAGGCCGGGTCCTCGTGACCAGCGCAATCTTCGTGCTGGTCGCGGCCGCGATCTTCGGCCTGGGCGTGCACGGCCTGCTGGTATCGGCGCACATCATGCGCAAGCTGCTCGCGTTGAACCTGATGCTGAGCGCGCTGTTCCTGTTGCTCATCGTGGTGCCGGCGTCCATCGACGGCCATCCCGACCCGGTGCCCCAGGCGCTGGTGCTGACCGGTATCGTCATCGCCGTCTCCACCACGGCCTTCGCGCTCGCCCTGATGGTGCGGCTGTTCCGCAAGCAGGGCCACGCGACTATCCACCCGGACCTGGATCCGGCGCTGCTGGGTCGAAAGCACGGCCGGCGAACTGCGCCGGAGGCTGAAGGCGAGCGGGCGCCGTGATGTCGTTCGACAAACTGCTGCTCGCGCTGGTGTTCATTCCGCTGGGCACGGCGCTGGTCGCGGTCATGCTGCCCCCGGCGCGTCGGCGCTGGGCGGTGCTGCTGGGATCGCTTGCCTGGCCTTGCTTCCTGGTGCCGCTGAGCATCGCGGTCGCGCGCGAGCAGACGCTGACCCTGGTATTCGGCGGCTGGAGCCCGCCGCTGGGCATCGGCTGGCGGCTCGATGCACTCGCGCTGGTCGTCCTCTGGGTGCACGCGCTGGTCGGGATCGCCGCATTGCCGGGCGCCTGGCAGCGATTCAAACCGGAAGAAACCGAATCGGGGCCGTTCTGGTCGCTGTGGCTGATCCTGGCGACCGGGGTCAACCTGGCGACCCTGGCGGCCGACCTGTTCAACCTTTACGTCGCGCTGGAGCTCACGACGCTGGCGGCGGTTGCGCTGATCGCGACCGACGACGGCATCGCGGCGCTGTCGGCGGCGATGCGCTACCTGCTCCTGGCGGTGCTCGGATCGCTGATGTACGTGCTCGGCGTCGGGCTGGTCTATGCCCAGACCGGCAGCCTGGCCATGCACCAGCCGGGCCTGGTCGAGCTCAACAACGTCGCGCTGGTGCTGATGCTGACCGGGCTGATGGTCAAGGCCGCGATCTTCCCGCTCCACGTGTGGCTGCCGCACGCCTACAGCAATGCGCCCGGCCCGGTCGCGGCAATCATGTCGGCGGTGGTCGGCAAGGTCGCGCTCGTCGCGCTGTGGCGCATCTGGTTCGAGACCGCGGTTGACCCACCGACGCTGTTGACCAACCTGCTCGGCCTGATCGGGGCCGGCGCGATCGTATACGGTGCGCTGGCGGCCTATCTTCAGCCGCGCCTGAAAATGGTGATCGCCTACTCGAGCATCAGCCAGTTCGGCTTCCTGCTGCTGCTGTTGCCGCTGGCCTGCCAGCAAGCCTTCCAGGGCGCCGGCTTTCATCTGCTGGCGCATGGTCTGGCCAAGGCCGCGATGTTCCTGGCCGCGGCCAACATCGTCACGGTGCTGGGCTCGGACAGCATCCGTCACCTGCCGGGCCTGGACAAGCGCATGCCGCTGGAAGCGTTCACGCTTGCACTGGCGGGCGTCACGCTGATAGGTCTGCCGCCCAGCGGCGGGTTCACGGGCAAGTGGATGCTGCTTTCGGCCGCATGGGAGACCGGCGGCTGGTTCTGGCTGGTGCTGATCGTCCTCAGCGGCCTGATGAGCGCGGCCTACGTGTTCCGGATCCTGGCGCTGACCTGCTTTCATCCGGCGCGGCGTGCGGTGCATCACCTGCACCCGAAGCCGCCCGCGATCACCAGCCTGGCGGCGCTGATGCTGGCGTTGCTGGCGGTGGTCATCGGTCTGTATCCGCACCCGGTACTGGACCTCCTCGGTAGCGGCGTTCTTATGGATGGCGGTGTTCGCCTGCAAAGCGGCGTTCCGGGAGCCGGGCCGTGATCGAGCCGTGGCTCGCCCAGGTGCTGCCGCCGGCCGTGGTGCTGGTCTCGACGCTGGCGGCGATCGTGATCTTCATCGCCGGAGAGGAACGGCAGCGCCTGAGGATCTGGGTCAACCTGGTGGCCGCGACGCTCAAGCTGATCCTGGTCGTCTGGATCGGGCTGTCGGTACTGGCCGGAAACGAGTTCCTGTTCCGCTTCGAGCTGCTCCCGGGGCTGGAACTGATTCTGCACGCCGACGCTTTGAGCATCCTGTTCGCCAGCCTCTCGGCGGTCCTGTGGCTGGTCACCACGGTCTACGCGATTGCCTACCTCGAGCACTCGCCGAACCGGGCCCGGTTCTTCGGCTTTTTCAGTCTGTGCGTCAGCGCCACCATGGGCATTGCGATGGCCGGCAACCTGCTGACGCTGTTCATCTTCTACGAACTGCTCACCCTGACCACCTGGCCGCTGGTGGTGCATAACGGCACGCCCGAAGCGCTGGCGGCCGGGCGCAGCTATCTTCGATACACGCTGGCCGGCGGCGTCGTGCTGCTCACCGCGCTGGTCTGGCTGTACGGACTGGCCGGGAATGCGGTATTCACGCCGGGCGGATTCCTGGCGCCGCTGGCCGCCGAGCATGCCACCGAACTCCGGATCATCTTCGCCATGCTCATCGCCGGATTCGGCGTCAAGGCGGGCCTGGTCCCGCTGCACGGCTGGCTGCCCAAGGCAATGGTCGCGCCGGCGCCGGTCAGCGCCCTGCTGCACGCGGTGGCCGTGGTCAAGGCCGGCGCGTTCGGCATCATCCGCACGGTCGAGGACGTCTACGGGCTCGAGCTTGTCGCCGGGCTCGGCATGCGCCTGCCGCTGATCGCGGTGGCCTGCTGGACCATCATCA
>MDTG01147227.1_pt1 | contig 31273 bp, 29 predicted proteins | sample 811421 | NCBI WGS metagenome assembly MDTG01 (sample SAMN05326645, study PRJNA326480) | marine metagenome | isolation source: seawater | place: Pacific Ocean: South East | collected 2011
GATATCATCCATCGTTCTAATAACACTAAGTTCAAAAAACAATTATATTTCAAGCTTTAACAATATTCCTGTAATATTATTAGCTATACTGTCATTTCCGTTTATAGACACTTTACGAGTAATGCTTATCAGAAAAAAAAGAAAAAAGAATTTATTTAAGCCAGATAAAAACCATATTCATCATATGCTAATAAGTCAAGGACATAGCCATATTAAATCAACTATTCTGATTCTTATTGTTTATACAACTTGCGTGATGTTCTGTCTTGCAACAACTAATTTGGAAATAACAATACATTTTTTTGCATGCTTAATATACTCTGTTATTAGCTTAAATTCTTTACTATACTTCATAAAAAAATAAAAATGTCCAATAACAAAATATGTGTTATTGGTCTTGGGAACGTAGGGCTTGATTTAGCTCTCGCCTTAAGTGAAAAGTATGCAACTTTAGGCTATGATAAAAGTAAAAATGTTGTTTTGAATGCAAAAAAATCATGCAAAACAAAAAAAATTGATAACCTTAAAAAGGGTTTGTTTATTACTCAAAATTTTAGAAAAATAAATGATTGTAATATTTATATTATAACTGTTCCAACTGGAGTTTATAAAAACAACAAACCAAACTTAAAAAATATTTATAGTGCAACTAAATTAGTTGCAGGAATACTATCAAAAGGAGATATTGTAATATACGAAAGCACTTTTTATCCTGGCCTTACTGAAGAATTTTGTGTGCCATTAATTGAAGAAAGCTCTAATTATAAACTAAACATTGATTTTTATGTTGGATACTCCCCCGAAAGAATAAATATTGGCAGAGAGGAAAGAAAAACGAAAGATATAATAAAAATCACATCTGGTTCAAGTTCATATGCAAACAAAGTAATTGACGATTTATATAAATCAATAATCGATGCTGGCACATATAATGTTGAAAGTATCAAAATCGCCGAAGCCGCAAAAATACTTGAAAATTGTCAGAGAGATTTAAACATTGCAATGATGAACGAACTTTCATTAATCTTTAAAGAACAAAAAATAGAGATAAATAAAGTTATTCAAGCAGCAGCCACAAAATGGAACTTTTTAGAAGTTTATCCAGGTCTGGTAGGAGGTGATTGTATTGCAGTAGATCCATATTATTTAATACACAAAGCAAAGAACATAAACACAGATGCAAAATTGATATCTTCAGCAAGAAAGATTAATGAGGGTATGGTTTCTTTGACATATAATTCTATCGAAAAAATTATAAAAAAAGAAAAATTAAAAAATAAGTTTTTATTTTTCGGGGTTGCTTATAAACCAGAAACTAATCAAATAAAAAACAGTAAATATTATGAAATATTTGAAATGCTTTTAAAAAAATATGATGTAACAATAGCTAATGAACACACCATTAATGACATGTTTAAAGACTTAGATTGTAATAAATTTAAAGATATTAGCGATACTAACTATGACAAATATGAACTGATTATTATAGGTTGCCCTAATTCGAAATATAAGAAATTAACCTTTAAACCGAAGTCAGAGAGAAGTTATGTCATAATTGATTTACATGGAATTAATAATTCATATGATTATAAAATATTCTAGTTGATTAATATTTTTATAACGTAAGTTTTTATTATTTTAGAATATGTCAGTAAATTGATATAATGAGTTTTATAAAACCTACAATAATTGCAGAGATTGGGTGTAATCACAAAGGTGATATTCAAATTGCTAAAGAGTTAATTAAAGTTGCAAAAACATTCTGCAAAGCAGATATTGTTAAATTTCAAAAAAGAAATAATAAAGAATTATTATCTGATGAACAATATGATGCGCCTCATCCAAACCCTGAAAATTCATATGGAAAAAATTACGGCGACCACAGAGAGTTTCTAGAGTTTAATCTAGATCAGTTTTCAGAAATAAAAAATTATTGTGAAAAACTTGAAATAGATTGGTCTAGCTCTGTTTGGGATTTATCATCTGCAAAGAAAATTTCATCATTAAAGCCCAAATTAATTAAAGTTCCTTCCGCATGTAACAACAATTATAAAATGCTGGAGTGGTTATGTGAAAACTTTGAAGGAGATATTCATGTTTCTACTGGAATGACAACAAAAAAAGAAATAGAAGATTTGGTTTGCTTTTTTGAATCTAAGAGGAAAAATGAAAATTTAGTTCTTTACAGCTGCACTTCCGGATATCCTGTTTCGTTCAAGGATGTATGTTTACTTGAAATTAAGTATTTGAAAGACAAATACTATAATAGAATAAAAGATATTGGTTTTTCCGGACACCATTTAGGCATAGCTATAGATATGGCGGCATATACTCTTGGGGCAAACTGGATAGAACGACATTATACTTTAGACAGAACATGGAAAGGAACTGATCACGCTGCTTCATTAGAGCCTGAAGGGATGAGAAAGCTAGTAAGAAATTTAAATTCAGTATATACTTCAATGAGTTATAAAGAAACTGAAATCTTAGAAGTTGAAAGGTTTCAGATGATGAAACTTAAAAATAATAAGATTTAGAAACTAACAATATATTCTTATGGACATTCAAAAAATCGCATTTATACCAGCTCGCAAAGGGAGTAAATCTATAAAAGAAAAGAATATTAAATTATTAAATGGAAAGCCCTTAATTTATTGGGTTTTAGAAGAGCTTGAAAAGTGTCAGTCTATAGACCAAATTGTTGTTGCCACTGATTGTATTAAAACTAAATCACTAGCTATAAACTTTAACTCAACCAAATTAGAGGTGTATGATAGAGATCCAGAGAATGCAAAAGACGAATCGTTAACTGAGGATGTTGTTCTAGAGTATTTGAAAAGAAACGAACATAACCTTAACGATATATTTATTCTTTGTCAATTAACATCTCCTCTTGTAAAAGATATTGATTTTAAAAACTGCACAGATTTAATTGAACAAAAAGAATATGACTCTGTTGTTTCTTGCGCAAGAATTAAAAGGTTCTTTTGGGATAATAATGGCACCCCATTAAATTATAGTTTAGAAAAAAGACCTAGAAGACAAGAAATGAGGGGAACTTTGGTGGAAAATGGAGCTATATATGTTAGTAGAATTAAAAATTTAATTAAATACAAAAATAGATTATCAGGAAAAATAGGAGTGTATGAAATGCCTGAAGACACCTATTATGAATTAGATGAAATAAAAGACTGGAATATTGTAGAGAGGTTGATTAAAAAAAGAAAAAGTATTAATTCAAAAAAAATTAAACTTTTTATTTCAGATGTTGATGGAGTTCTCACTGACTCAGGTATGTACTATGACCAAAAAGGCAATGAATTAAAAAAATTTAATACTAAAGATGGCATGGGGTTTAATCTTTTAAAAAAAAACAACATAAAAACTGCAATAATTACATCTGAAAATACAAAAATAGTTGAATCTAGAGCTAATAAATTAAAAATCGACTTTTTGAAACAAGGTGTCTGTGGTGTGGAAAAATTAAAAGCTGCACTAAAAATTTGCAATGAAATTAGCATTAATCTTGATCAAGTTGCTTACATAGGAGATGATATAAATTGTATAGAAATTTTATCAAATGTAGGATTAGCTGCTTGTCCTAAAGACTCTAGCTTAGAAGTAAAGAAAATTGATGGAATAAATATTTTAAACAAAAATGGTGGTGAAGGGGTTGTTCGAGAATTTATTGATATCATATTAAATTGTAATTATTAATTGTATTTTAATGTTCAAAAATCCGAACTTACACAAACACAACATTCACAAAAAAAATGAACATTTTAAATATAGCTAAAGAAGTTTTTGAAATTGAATCTAGAGCAGTTTATAACTTGTCTAATTTACTAACATCAGACTTTGAAAGGTCAGTAAGTATTATAAAAAACAGTAAAGGTAAATTAATCATTACCGGAATGGGGAAATCTGGTATTGTGGGTAAAAAAATTGCTGCTACTTTAGCGAGTACTGGAACTCCTAGTTTTTTTTTACACCCCGCAGATGCTTATCATGGTGATTTAGGAATGATAGAAAAAAAAGATGTAGTTTTATTAATTTCTAACTCTGGTGAAACTGATGAAGTTTTAAAGTTAATTCCATTTTTAAAAGATCAGAAAAATAAAACGATATCAATAACGGGAAATCCTTTTTCTACTTTATCAAAAAATACAAATTATCACTTGAATATTAATACTCGCTTAGAGGCATGCCCACTTCAACTTGCTCCAACATCATCAATAACAACCACTATGGTTATGGGAGATGCTCTAGCTGTGACATTAATGAAAGTAAAAAAATTTAAAAAAATTGATTTTGCAAAATTTCATCCTGGAGGAAGTTTAGGCAGAAAAATAGTCAAAACAGTTGAAAGTGTGATGAAAAAAGAAAATCTGCCCATTGTTATATTAAATGAAAGTGTTAAAAATGTGATTAATATAATCACTAAAGGAAAGTGTGGTTTAGTGGTAGTTCAGGACAAAAACAATAATATTTTAGGAGTAATCTCTGATGGTGACATTAGAAGAGCAATGGAAAAAGTGGAGTCAAGTTTTTTCAACCTTAAGGCGAAAGATTTAATGACAAGAAAGCCCAAAATGATATCTATATTTACTAGATTATTAGATGCAGAAAAAATAATGAACAAACATAAAATCAGCTCTCTTTTGGTAGTCGATAATAATTCTTTAGCCGGCATAGTTCAATTATTTGATTTAGGTGTTTAGTTATAAATGAAAAAAATTATCATTATTCCTGCAAGGTTAAATTCAAGTAGATTACCAAAAAAATTACTTTTAGATTTATACGGAAAAACAATTCTGCGCAGAGTTTATGAACAATGCACAAAAGTTAATAGTGTAAAAGTATATATAGCGACAGACAGTATTTTAATAAAAAATGAGGCGGATTCATTTACTAAGAATATAATTATGACCAAACCTTCTCATATTTCTGGAACAGAGAGAGTAGTAGAGGCGGCTTCAAATATAGATTGTGATATGATTGTGAATGTCCAAGGGGACGAGCCTTTTATTAATCCTAAATTAATAGAGGATTTGTTTAATTCATTAGAAAAAAGTGATACAATAATCTCAAGTGCAATGCAAAGAATTAAAAAAAAGAAGGATTTGATTAACCCAAATTGTGTGAAGGTAATTACTGATAAAAATAATTACGCAATCTATTTTTCAAGATCTATTATTCCTCATATTAAAGAGGAAGTCGAAAAAGTTTCAGATAGTGAAGGAAAAATTTATGATAGATTTAATTTTTATAAACATATTGGGGTTTATGCATACAAAAAAAAATTTTTAGACTCGTATTCGAAACTAAAGAAAAGTTCGCTTGAAAATTTTGAGAAGTTAGAACAATTGCGTGTTATAGAAAATGGTATTAGAATTAATATGATAGAAACAAAATATAATTCTTTGTCTATAGATACTATAGAAGACTACAAATATGCTCTAGAGCTGATTAAAAATGATAATTAACATAACTAAAATGCTAAAAAGTAATTTTTTTTATTTTTAATAATAATTTTTGTTTTAATAAAGAAATGAAAATATTAGTGTTAAAGATGGTCTAGTTTTGTTTTATGAAAGCTTTTAATTACATGTCAAAAGTCAATATGAAAAATATTTTAAAAAAAATTCCCAATATTAAAAATATAGACAATGATAACTTCTTCTTAATAGCTGGGCCTTGTGCTATTGAAGGAGAAGGTATGGCCTTGAAAATTGCTGAAAAAGTCGTAAAAATAACAGATAAATTAAAAATTCCATATATTTTTAAAGGCAGCTTTAAAAAGGCTAACAGGAGTAAAATTGATAGTTTCACAGGAATAGGAGATGAAAATGCTCTTAAAATTCTAGAAAAGGTTTCAAAAACCTTTGATATACCAACAATAACTGACATACATAGTGTTAATGATGCCGAGAGAGCTGCGAATTATGTAGATGTATTACAGATTCCAGCATTTTTAACAAGACAAACAGACCTAATTATTTCTGCCGCTAAAACAGGTAAGGTTGTTAATTTAAAAAAAGGTCAATTTATGAGCCCTAATTCAATGAAATATGTTGTAGAAAAAGTAAACGAAAGTGGAAACAATAAAGCATGGATAACAGAGCGCGGTACAATGTTCGGCTACAAAGATATGATAGTTGATTTTAGAGGAATATCTGAAATGCGAGATTTTGCGCCAGTAGTTATTGATATAACACACTCTTTGCAACTGCCTAATCAAAGTGATGGAATTACAAGAGGAAGGCCTGAAATGATTGAAACAATAGCAAGAGCTGGAGTGGTAAATAATGTTGACGGTATTTTTATTGAAACTCATTTTGATCCTGTGAATGCTAGTTCGGATGGGGCTACTATGCTAAATTTAAAATTTTTAGAAAGTCTACTAAAAAACTTAACTATAATTAGAAAAACAATTGTGTCCCTATAATTTTAGACAAGTTCTGTTTTATAAATCTTTTGTTTGTGTTTAAAATAAAAAATTAACGATAAAATTATTTTTTGACAAAAAAATAAACCGTATTGATAAAATGTATTAAAATTGTTATTATTTGCTTAAATAAATTTATTGCTTTAAACTTTGTAGCAAAAGACTTATCAAGCAATTAATAATTTTATAAATTGGGTTTTGAAAATTGTAAAACATACGAAATAGTGATTTCTAATAAATCTAAAATATATGTTGCAGGCCATAATGGAATGGTTGGCTCAGCCGTTTGGAACAAATTAAACCAGTATGGCTACACAAATTTAGTTGGCAAAACGTATACTGAAATGGATTTAAAAGATCAAAATTCTGTTTTTGATTTTTACAGAAAAGAAAAACCTGAGATTGTTATTGATGCAGCAGCTAGAGTAGGTGGAATACTTGCAAATAAGAACTATCCCTATCAATTTTTAATGGAAAATATGCAGATCCAAAATAACTTAATAGACCATGCTTTACAATTTGGTGTCAAAAAATTTATTTTTTTAGGTAGCTCATGTATTTATCCAAAATTTGCACCTCAACCTTTAAAAGAAGAGTATTTATTAACTGGATCTCTTGAACAAACAAATGATTGTTATGCTATTGCTAAAATAGCCGGTGTTAAAGCTTGTGAGGCTATTAGAAAACAGTTTAATAAAGATTTTATAAGTTTAATGCCCACTAATCTATATGGGTTTAGAGACAATTTTGACTTAGAAACATCTCACGTTTTACCTGCTATGATAAGGAAGTTTCATGAAGCTAAAGAAAAAAACAATAAATCTGTTAAATTATGGGGTAGTGGAGCTCCAAAAAGAGAGTTTTTATTCGTAGAAGACTTGGCAGGCGCTGTGCTTTTTACATTAAATAATGATACTAATGGAAGCATTTATAATGTAGGTTCAGGAACAGAAATTTCAATTAAAAATCTTGCCAAACTAGTACAAAACACAGTTGGCTATAAAGGCGAGATTATTTGGGATAAAAACAAACCTGATGGTACACCAAGAAAACTCTTAGATGTGTCAAAATTAGAAAAACTAGGCTGGTCAAACGCTACTGATCTAAAAAAAGGAATACAAAAAACCTATAAGTGGTTTAAAGAAAATATTAATAATTATAGAAAAGTGAAACTATGAAAACAGCACTAATTACAGGCATAACAGGACAAGACGGGTCTTATTTGGCAGAGTTTTTACTTGAAAAAGGATACGAAGTTCACGGAATAAAGAGAAGAGCATCATCACTAAATACTCAAAGAGTCGATCATATATATGAAAGTCCATATATTAAAAATCCAAAGTTTATTTTACACTATGGAGATTTAACGGATTCAATGAACATAACTAAAGTTATAAAACAATGTCAACCTGACGAAATATATAACTTGGGTGCAATGTCCCACGTAAAGGTTTCTTTTGACTTGCCTGAGTACGTAGGTCAAGTTGACGCACTAGGAGCCTTAAGAGTTTTAGAAGCAGTGAGGCTGCTTGGTTTAGAGAAAAAAACTAAAATTTATCAAGCATCTACTTCAGAACTATATGGTGGAATGCCTGAGAATAAAAATAAAAAAGGATTCTATGATGAGAATTCACTTTTTTACCCTAGATCACCATATGGTGTAGCTAAGATTTATGGTTTTTGGATTACAAAGAACTACAGAGAAGCTTATGATATGTTTGCTTGTAACGGTATTTTATTTAACCATGAGTCTCCAAGAAGAGGCGAAACTTTTGTAACTCGTAAAATCACTCGTGCGGTAGCGAGAATTGCACTTGGACAAAAAAAGAAATTTTTTCTTGGGAACTTAAACGCTAAAAGAGATTGGGGACATGCAAAAGACTATGTACGTGTGATGTGGATGATATTGCAAGCAAAAAGGCCAGAAGACTGGGTTATTTCCACTGGAAAAACAACATCTGTGCGAGAGTTTGTTAGACTCTCCTTCAAAGAAGTTGGTGTCGAAATCGAATTTACTGGAGATGGAATAAATGAAAAAGCATTTGTGACCTCATCAAATAATGAAAATTACAAAGTTAAAATAGGTCAGGAGGTTTTGTCAATTGAACCACAATATTTTAGGCCTACTGAAGTAGACTTACTAATAGGTGATCCTTCAAAAGCTAAAAGTAAATTAGGTTGGTTCCCAGAGTATAGTTTGCCAGAGCTAGTTAAGGATATGATGAGAGCCGATTTGAAATTATTTACAAAAAAATAAAGTATGTCAAGACTCAACATTCATTGTTAATTACAAATCAAACATTTTTTAAAATAATTACATGAATGAAAAAAAACATATTTTAATTACCGGCGCCGCTGGATTTATAGGCTATCATTTGTGTAAGTCTCTTGCAAATGATGGATACTACATTTTTGGTATAGATAACATAAACGATTATTATGACCAAGATCTCAAATTTGAAAGATTAAAAAATCTTGGAATTAAAAAAGATTGCTCAGTAAAGTACGGGGTTATTTGTACAAGTAGCATTTTCAAAGATAGATTATGCTTTATAAGAGCTAAACTTGAAAATTCTGAGCTAATATCATCTTTATTTCAAGCGCGAAAATTTGATTTTGTTTGCAATTTAGCTGCACAAGCTGGCGTAAGGTATTCTCTAAAAAATCCTAAAGCATATATTAATTCTAATATTAATGGCTTCATTAATATTTTGGAGGCCTGCAAGCAAAACAATGTAAATAGATTAGTTTATGCTTCTAGCTCAAGTGTATATGGTAATAGTAAAAATACCCCTTTCAAAGAAAGTTTAAAAATTGATCAGCCAATTAGCTTATATGCAGCAACAAAAAAATCTAATGAACTTATGGCTCACGTATATAGTCATCTATACGATATTGAAACTATTGGATTACGTTTTTTTACGGTGTATGGTGAATGGGGAAGGCCTGATATGGCATACTATTTGTTCACAGATGCAATATTTAAAAAAAAACCTATAAAAATTTTTAATAGAGGTATATTAAAGAGAGATTTTACTCATATTGAAGATATTGTTGAGGGGGTTAAAAAAACATTGTTAAATCATTCTAAATATGATAAATCTAAGTATAGGATATACAATATTGGAAATGGAAACCCTATAGTTGTGAATGATTTTATTGATATGCTTGAAAATGAAATTGGAAAGAAAGCTATAAAGAAATATTATCCAATGCAAGATGGTGATGTATTACAAACAATGGCAGACACTTCTAAAATTGAGAAAGATTATGAATATAAGCCAAAAGTAGAATTAAAAGAAAAGATAGGGGAATTTATAAATTGGTATAAAGGCTATAATAAAATATACTGATATGATTATTGGAGATTAAATGGAATTAATTAAAGCAAGTAAGCTAACAGATTCGTTGAAGTGGTCGTTCCTAATGGTTTCTTTTAATTTTCTTTCAAAATTCGTAGTCAAAATTTTTCTAGCAAAGTTTCTTTTGCCTGAAGATTTTGGTTTAATTACAATATGTTTTTTAATAATATCTTTAGCTGAAATTATTTCTGATTTTGGGCTTTCATCAGTAATAATTCAAAAAAACTTTAAAAATGATTCAAAAATATTAAGTACCATATTTTGGTTTAGCTGTATTCTTGGGCTAATAATTTTTGGAAGTATAAATATCTTAATTACTCCTATTTTTATAAGCTTTTACCAGGAGCCAGTCCTGAAAAGTCTTATACTTATAGTTTCTCTTTCCCTTCTTTACAACCCCTTAATTTTGATTCATAGAACAATTTTACATCGTGATTTGGATTTCAAAAAAATCTTTTATATAAATGTTACGTCTCTAATAATTAGCGCCGTTATTTCTATATATATGGCTATAAATAACTACGGTGTTTGGGCATTAGTACTTCAGTACTTTTCATCAACATTAATATCATTTTTATTTTATTTTCTTTCTGTAAATTGGAAACCCATGAAAACATTTAATCTATCAAGTCTAATTAGTATTTTAAAAAAAGGCGTTTACGATTTATTTGCAAAAATAGTTGGCTATTTTTCAACTTACTCACAAACTATTATTTTATCTATTTATCTTTCTATTACAGATATTGGTTATTTTAATTTTGCGATGCTTTTCACAATCTCAATTTTAGAACCATTTAATAAATCAATCAGGAAAGTTTTCTTTCCATTTTTTTCAAAAATTAAGTCCAATAAAGACAGGATAAAAGAAAATCATTTAAATCAAATCACAATATCATTATGTGTTTTTATACCTTTTTTAACTTTTTTGTATTTCTATTCAGAAACTCTTTTACAATATCTCTTTCAAAATAAATGGAACGAATCAGTGGTTATTTTAAAATATCTATCCGTTTTTGTATTTTTAAAACTAATGGGGGGTACACCAAATGTAATAATAAAGTCACTAGGTCATTTCAACCAATTTTTCTTTTTACAATTAATCAGATCCTTAATTTTGATAGGGTTCCTTTTGGTAGGAATTGAATTTTATGAATTAAGAGGTATGCTGCTAGCAATGATTATCGCACAGATAGTTTTAAACATTGTTGATTATATATTTTTGAGAAAAAAGATAAGTCTAAGGCTAATTGAAATTGGATTAGTTTTGATTAAAATGACACTTTTGAGTGTTATTTTAATATCACTATGCTACATTCAATCACATATCTACGAGGTAAATTTAATTTTTGGTTTCATTATTTGTTTAACTGGCTACTTAATTTCTTATTTGTATCTCTTTAAATTAGAAAAAATTAAACTTTGATTTCTCACAAACATAAATGTATTTTTCTTCACATACCAAAATGTGCTGGTACTACTGTAAATCAGCTAATTTCAGACAATAAAAATTTTAATTATTTAGAGCCTGATTATGAATACCTTTATGGGTGGTGCCCCGAAAGGAAATTATTTATGCAACATGCAACAATAGAAGAATTAATTGAAACTGATCTTATCTCTAATGAGATTTGGAATAGTTACAACAAATTTACTATAATAAGAAATCCGTGGGAAAGACTTATTTCTTCATATAATTGGATTAAATCTAATCTATCCATTAAAGGAAATTTGAATGATTTTATTGAGTTAAGGAATGAGTTTTCAAAAATCAAAAATTTAGATCCTAAAACTTATAGAAAAGATCATCTAAAAGCACAAAGCGAATTTATATTTTATAAAAACTACAGCTTGAATAATATTTATCGTTTTGAAGATTTACATAAAATTGACTTTAAAAAAATTTTAAATAGAGATTATATAGAAATTTACCACCTGAAAAAATCAAAAAAAAGAAAGCATTACTCAAATTACTACTCAAAAAAACAAGAGGATATTATAGGGAAATTATATATAAATGATATTAAAAGTTTTAATTTTCAATTCGAAGACAAACGATCTTTTTTAAGCAAATTAAAAAACTTATTTGAGTGAATGATGTAAGTGTTTCAATAGTTAATTATAAATCCTCAAAATTAATTGAGGATTGCATTCAATCAATAATCGATTTAACATTTGACCTTAACTATGAAATAATAGTTGTTGATAATAATTCAAATGATGATATTGAAGAAATAATATCAAAATTTGAAAAAATTAAATTAATCAAGTTAGAAAAAAATATTGGCTTTGCGGCAGCTAATAATATAGCTCTTGAATTATCAAACTCAGAGTTTTTCTTATTATTAAATCCTGATACTTACTTAAAAAACAATGCGTTAAAAATTCTATTTAATTTTATGAAAGTTAATCAGAATTGTGCAATATCATGTCCTCAACTTTATTATCCAAATGGTAAAGCCCAGCAATCATACACAAATTTTAGAACCCCCTATCAAAGAATGATGTGGGATTTATACCCACTATTATCTAAATTGAAAGTATATAAGATTTTCAAAAAATTAAAAAATAAAAGTTTACCAAAGAAAAACTCTATAAACATAGATAAGCAAGAAAGGTTTAAAAAAATAGAAAGACCAAGAGGGGTTTGTTTCTTCGTTAGAAAATCTATGATAAAAATAATTGGCCCCATGGATGAAAGATTTTTTATGTATTGCGAAGAAGTAGACTGGGCTTATAGATTTTTTAATTCTGGCTATGAAAATTATATTTGTTATGAAGCCAAAGTATTCCACATTTGGGGAGGAACATCTAAAACTCAAAAACATAAGTTAAATCAAATCCAAATTCAGAGTGATTATAAATACTTTATGAAACATTTTGGAGTTTTTGGACTTTTACAAATTTTGTTTGGAAATTTTTTTGCTTCAATTTTGTGTTTAAACTTCATAATATTATATTTCACAAAAAAAAAGAGGAGAAACTTGTACTTCAACAAATTTAAGTTTCATTTAGAATGTCTTTTCTTACTAACTAAGAAAATAAAAATAGAGTGAATTTATACGAACTACTAAATAAAATAGGAATAAAATACTGTAATGATTTAGCAAAAATAAAAGCTGGAACAAACGGACCTTATAATCATAATGAGACTATTTATAGAAACTATGCTCATTGGATTATATTTTTCTCACGCTTATATAAAATGAGTAACAACTTAATGTTCAAGGACTCTGCTGAAAAGCTGGGGCTACATTTATTAAAGCCTACAGCAAGACCCAATTCACTCACTTTTCACTGTAGAACTGTAAGAGGTAAGGACTCTTGTAATGGTTTAATTGGTCAAGCCTGGATAATTGAAGGGTTAGCAGAGTTATATAATTTGTGTAAAAAAGAGGAGTATATTAGTGTAGCTAAAGAAGTTTTTCATCTTCATGATTTTGATTATGAATTAGGATTGTGGCATACGCTAGATATAGACGGCACCAAAAAAGAAATTGACGGAGCATTTAATCATCAGTTATGGTTTGCGTATGCGGGGTCACTTTTTTTAAATAAAGAAGATAAAGGCTTTGAACAATTAATTATTTTCTTAAATAAACTTGAAAGCAACTTAACAATAATAAATGACGGCTTAATCTATCATCCGATTGAGAGAATAATTAAGCGAACTAGAGAGCGAGAAAAAGTTAGTTTTCTTGACGGAATTAAGAAAGCTTTACGGAAAACTTATTATCAAAAATCTCTAACTGTTTTTTTTGATTCAAATAAATCCAAATTAGAAAAGTGGAGGCTAAGTCAAAAATATAAATCGAATGGTTATCATGCGTTCAACATGCATGCATTTGTGAGGCTTGAAAAAAACATACCAAATCATATATTTTGGTCAAAACCAGTTTACAAATTAATGATCAGAAAACTATTCGATGAAGACTTTTTATTGTCTAACCTTACAAATAAATACTCATATCCATACAATCCAACTGGCTTTGAAATTTCAAATGTTATTTTCTATAAGAAAAACATTGATGATAAAAAGACTATTGGTTTGATTTCAAAATTTTTGAATATACAATTTGGAACATATTTTCATTTTGAAAATTTAGAATTCTCAAAAAATAATTTTGATAAACATACTTTAACTGCAAGACTTTATGAAGTAATGTCACTTTCTAAAAATATAGTGTCTAAAATTGAAATTAAATATTAAATGTTTATTAATATTTCTATAATAGTTCCAGTGTTTAATGATGAAGAAGGTATCAAAGACACGTTAAATTCAATCAAAAGTGAATGTGATAAAGAATTAGAAAAGGTTAAATTAGAAGTTATTGTTGTTGATAATAATTCAAACGATAAAACCTACGAAATTGCAAAAAGCTATAATAACGACTATATAAAAGTATATAAGCAAGACAAAATACAAGGTTCTTATGCTAGTAGAAATTTTGGAGTAAAAAAGTCAAAAGGTCATTTTTTACTTTTTATAGATTCTGATATGATTTTTGAAAAAAATCATTTTAAAAGAATTCTGCTTAAAATTAAAAATGATAATGTTAAATATGCAGGCTTTAACGTAAAAATGAAGCTAACCAAGCAATCTCTTTCTGGAAAAATGAATTATTTAAAAGGGTTCGACATTAAAAACAGTATCATTAAACACCATTATACACCAACTTGCGCACTGTTGATTAGTAGAGATGTTTTCAATTCAACTGGTGGGTTTGAAGATAATCTGGAGAGTGGTGGTGATTTTGTTTTCGGGCAAAAAGTTCGTTCCTTAAAATACAACCAAACTTATCTTAAAGATATTATTATATACCATCCCACGAGAAACAATTATTTATCTTTAATAAAAAAATCAAATAGAGTAGCAAGAGGTAATGCTCAATTGGCATTACTAAACCCAAAAAAATATAACTATTTATACAAAAGACATTTTAAGCTAAAAAACTTCAAAATTAGAAATCCGTTTTCTTACAGTAAAGCTTTTGCAAAAAATCAAATTGAATTTTCTTTTTTTGAGTTTTTGTTAAGTCCGTTTTTTTATATACCAATTTCTATACTAAGAGCTTTTCACGTTAAATCATACTATAAAAAATTGTTAAAATGAAATACATATTAAATGTACTATCCAAAATAAAAAAAGACATAAAAAATTATTTTTCAAACTATATTAAAATTGTAATGCTAGAAAATAAGTATAATTGTAGTATCAGTTCTCAGTCAACCTTCACTGGGCCATTTAATAATATAAGTATTGGTAAAAATACTAGAATAAATAAGCTTTCTAATTTTAGGTTTAAAAAAGGTAAAATATCACTTGGAAGAAATATCATTGTTGCACAATATGTTTCAGTAATTACACATTCTTACAATTATGAAAAAAGTGAAAACATAAAAGACCAAAAAATGTATAGCAAAGATGTAAAAATTGGAAATGATGTATGGCTGGGGGCTTATTCAGTAATTATGCCTGGAACAAAAATTGGTGATGGCGCTATAATCGGAGCTCATTCTGTTGTAAATACTGATGTTCCAGATTATGAAATATGGGCTGGTATTCCTGCTAGAAAAATTAAAAACAGATAATGGTTTCAGTTATCATACCAACGCATAACAGATTGAAAATGCTTAAACGAGCCGTCACTAGTGTGCTTGCTCAAACTTACAAAAATTATGAAATTATTATTGTTTCTGATGGTTCAACTGATGGAACAAATAATTTTTTAAGTAATAATAAAACACCTAAAGTTAAGTATTTCATTTCTGAAACATCGCGTGGTGCTTCAGCAGCCAGAAATGTAGGTTTAAAAGAAGTAAATGGAAATTATATAGCTTTTCTAGACGATGACGATGAATGGTTTCCTTATCATTTAGAAGTTTTAGTTAAAAAAATAAAGTCTAGTAAAACTGAAGTTGGTTTGGTTTATGGTTGGATTGATTATTATAAAGACAATAAAATAATTGATAGTAAACATCCTAAGCTTAGTGGAGACATTTTTAAGGAAATGCTTGATAAGCAAGCTATTACAAACAGCTCTGTTCTGATGATCAAGTCATGTGTATTAAATCATATATGTGGATTTGACGAAAATCTGCTGAGAGGAAATGATGGGGATTTTATACGACGCATATCAAAAAAGTTTCATGTTGATTTTGTGCCGAAGGTTTTATGCAAGGTGCATGTTGGTCACGAAGATAGGATAACATTAAATAGTCCTAAAAACCTTAAGAATGAGATAAACTCATACTTAAAAAGATTGGAAAAATTCAAATCAGATTTTGAATGTTACACTAATCAGAAGGCAAATATTTTTACAAAAATTTCAATCTCTTATTTAAAACTTGGGGAGCTGAAAAAATCTTTAAATTTTCTTAGAAGCGCTATCCTCTTGAGCAAATTTAATAAAGCCTCTTTTCTGCATATTAAAAAATTTAGTAAAGAATTAATTATTCAAATTATTAGGTGGACCTAATTTCTATTATAATAACTACTCATGACAGAGATAGGCAGCTAAAAAGAGCGATAGAATCTGTACTGATGCAGACTTATAATAATATTGAAATCTTTGTTGTAGATGACAATACAAACAAATCAACACTAAAAGTTATAGCTGAATTTAATTCAAAAATAAATTATATTAAATCTAAAAAAAGAGGGCTTGCTAGTTCAAGAAATATTGGCCTTTCGGTTTCAAATGGTGACTTTGTGGTCTTTTTAGATGACGATGATGAACTTGAAAAAGATTCTATTTTAAAAAGGAAATTATATTTTAATAGTTTAAGTGACAAAATTAAAGCAAAAACTGCTGTAATATATAGTGGTTGTAGTATTGAAATAGTACACGAAAAAAGATCCGCCTATCACAAACCAGAAATTTTTGGTGATGTTTTAAATAATTTAAAGCTATCAAAAATTTCAACTGTACCTTCAACTTTTTTTATTAATAAGAAAATATTAACCAAATTTGAAGTAAAATTTGATGAATCTTTCTCTTCATTTATAGATCATGATTTCTTTATGAGCTTAGCAAAAAACAATTTACATATGTATTTTGTAAATGAACCTCTAACAAAAACATATTCTTATCCAAAGAAAAAGAGCATGGTTAATGATATTGAAAAAAGAATTTTAAATCTAAATAAATTCTTAAAAAAATGGGATAACTTACTCAAGTCAACATTTAGCAAACAGAATTACGTGTCATTTACTACAAATTATATTGCCAAAGAATACTCAAGGTTATTTCTTAAATGTTTAATAGCCAATGATAAAAATGGGTTAAAAAAATTAATTTTTAATGTGTCTGAATACTCTAAACATACAAGATTTTTAAAATTCAAAATTTTAAAAACTTTATTTTATAAATATATTAGATTTATGACACCTTCGTTTTTAATAAAATTATTTAAATGAAAATTTTTTTTGCTTTAGCTCTGTTTGCAATAATTTCATATCTTTTTTTGAAGAGAAACATAAGTGGTGTTATTTTACTAATTACATTGGCACTGGTTAAATATGAAATTATCTTAGGGGGTAAGCCTGTGGCAATTTATCAGTTGATAACCTTATTTCTAACTTTTATTTTTTTCTTTTTCAAGCCCAAAAGTTTAATATATGATAAAAGATTATTTTTCTCCGTTTTAATGTTTATAGCAGGTTTATCGTTTGCTGCTCTTGTAATGAGGCCAGAGGGCTCAATATTAGGTAGACTTCAATTATGTTTTGATTACTCCTTTTTATTTTTTGCAACCATTTTTTGTCTTAAAGACATTGAGGATTTAGAAAAGTTAATCAAAGGAATACATTTTGGTATTTTTTTAGTTGCAACAATTGGCACTGTCGGTTTAATAATCGGAAATCCTTTTTTTGGATTACAAGAAATTGACGGAAAACTGATATCAACTAATTATTTTGAAAACATTTCGTATTACAATAAAACTATAAATGGTAATTATATTTCAGAAAATAGAATTAGGTACTCCACATCTGACCCAAATAGCTTAGGAATATTAATGAATTTTGGGTTACTTATATCAATCTCTCTAATGAAAAAAAACAAACTAAAAATGGAAAGATATTTCAATTATTTTTGCTTTGCTTTATTTTCATTTACCATACTTCTAACTTTGTCCAGAACATCATATGTTTTATTATTATTGATACTTTTGTTCAATTTCTTTAATAGATACTTTTTATTATACGCAGTTTTATTTACTGCATTAACATATTTAAGTATTGAAACACTAAGCTTTCTGGACTTAACTGATTTTTTTACCAAAAGATTAAATACTGAGGAATCTAATATTTATTCTGGAAATAATAGGTTAGAGAGATGGAGTTATCACTTTAACAATTTATCACTTGAATATTTACTTTTTGGAAACTCTTACACTGGTTATCAAGGCACATCAACAACAATGAGCCATAATAATTTTCTAGCCTTAATCTATAGAGGAGGGCTTTTTGCTTTTTTTTCATTTTTTTATATTTTATGTAGAATGTTTTTTTCAAAAAAAACCAATGGTTTTTTTCCTTTTAGACAATTATCAATAATTATTGTAATTGCTGGACTATCGCAGGAGTTAGTAAATAGCTATGGGCCTAATTTTATAATTTGGCCCTTAATTGCAGCTTTGGCGTTCTATTCTAAAATTTTTAATTACAACAATGAGTTATCAAATAGCGGTACTGCTGACATGTTATAATAGAAAACACAAGACATTAAATTGTTTAAAACAATTTATGATTGCATCTCAAAAGATCGATGGTGCTCAATTTAAATTTTTCTTAGTTGATGACCGTTCCAACGACGGAACATCTGTTGCTGTCAAAAACGCTTTTCCATTTGTAAAGATAATTAGTGGTAATGGTTCATTATATTGGAACGGGGGCATGCGCCTTGCTTGGAAGACCGCAGTGCTTGAGAGAAAGTTTGATTTCTATTTATGGATTAATGATGACGTATGCCTATATTCTAGTGCTTTAATAGACTTACTAGATTCATATTCTTCGGCCAAGAAAATAGATGGCAAAGAGGCTATTATTGTTGGTAGCTTCGAAGAAAGATCAAAAAGTAAAGTCTTTTCGTACGGAGGTAGAACTGATTCTGGACCTGTTTTTCCTAACGGAAAAATTCAAAAATGCAAATATATAAACGGAAATTTTGTTTTAGTTGCAAAAAAATATTTGATGTGGTTGGCTTTTTGTCTAACAAATATATTCATGCTCTAGGTGATTTTGATTATGGGTTACGAGCTAGTTTCTCTGGATATAGTTGCTATATCTCGAAAAACTACGTCGGAACTTGCACTAAAAACAAGGAGCTTGCAAAATGGTGTAATCCGAAGTTCTCATTTAAACAAAGAGCTATAAACTTTTACGAACCTACTGGACTATGTTTTAATGAGTATATAAAATATAGAAAAAAATTCTGGCCAAAAAGTTGGTTCATATATGCATTAAAAGCGTATGCTAAACTGATTTTTCCTAAACTTTACAATAATTTAAAATGAAAGATTTAGCACCAATATGTCTTTTCACATACAATAGACTAAATGAAACGAAAAAAACAGTTGATGCGCTGCAAAATAATTTTTTAGCTAGCAAAAGTGATTTGTTCATTTTTTCAGACGGTCCTAAGAACGAATATACTTTGAATAAAATCAATAGTGTAAGAAAATTTTTGAAATCGATTGATGGTTTTAAAACGGTCAAAATTTTTGAAAGTAAAAAAAATAAGGGACTTGCAAAATCAATTATAGAGGGGGTAACTAAAGTCTTATTTGAGCATGATAAAGTTATAGTTCTAGAAGATGACTTGATTACATCAAAAAATTTCTTAGATTTTATGAATAAATCTCTAAAGTTTTACGAAAATTATAATGAAATAAAATCAATTAATGGTTATTCTGTGGACATAGGTAAAACAGAAAATGAGTTTTCCACTTTTTCAATAATGAGAACATATTCTTGGGGCTGGGCCACGTGGAAAGACTGCTGGCACAAAAATATTTTTAATGACAAAATTATTAAAGAAAAAATTAAAACAAGCAATCTAAAAGATTTCGATAAAAAATGTGGAGCAGACATGTCTAGAATGCTATTAAATTCATTAGCAGGAAATAATGACTCTTGGTATGCTAAGTGGGCATTTAATCACTACACAGAAGACAAATATGCGATATATCCATATTTATCGAAAATTATAAACATTGGATATGTGCCAAGCGCAACGCATTGTACAACAATTGATGTTCTTGAGTCGAAGTTTGACATTAAAAACAGCAGGAAATTTAATTTTGACGAATCTGTAAAAACAAATAAAACAAATAATAAAAAGTTTTTAAAATTCTTCACCTTTAAACACAAGTTTGTTTATAGATTAAATTTAGTCTTTAAAAAAGGGGGGATTAAATTGTTAATATTAGATTTTAAAAAAAAATTTTTAGAATGATCAACTTTGTGCGTTTAAGAATAAAGTTGCGAAGGTTTATCGCTAAGTATATGTCATCATTTGTCAGATTAGCTTTTTATTTGAAAATTGAAATGATGAATTTTCAAAAAAAACCACCAGTAATCATTTTAACTGTAGGTAAGGTTGGGTCCTCGAGTGTATACCGTACTTTAAAATTAAAACTTTCTAATTATAACGTTTTTCATATCCATTATTTTACAGAAAAAAGTATCAAAGAAGCTGAACATAGACACCTGAACTCTGATCGCCGCTCCATTCCATTGCATTTAATTATTTCTAAAATTTTATTAAAAAAAATTAATAACTATAATGGAAAAATTAAATTCATATGCATTGTGAGAGAGCCAATATCAAGATCAATTTCCAGTTTTTTTCAAAATATTGATTTTCATAAAGACTCAATTGAAAAAATAGACTTATCAATAAACACCAATAGATCTTTAAAAATTTTAAAAAAAGTTTTGAGAACATCATTACTAACAGTAGAACAGTGGATCGAAACAGAAATTCGTGAAAATTTAAAAATTGATATTTACAAAAAACCATTTGAAGAAAAAAACTTCGTCACATATAAAAACAAAAAGTTTGAACTATTGTTGCTTAAAATGGAAAGCTTGGAAAGTGGATTCAAAAACTCATCAAAAGATTTTTTTAATTTAAATTCAAGTGTAAGTTTATTAAATCATAATATAAGCGAAAGAAAATACTATTTTGAAGATTATAAAAAAACTAAAGAAAAAATTAAAGTCGAAAAAGAAATTATTGATACTATCACATCATCAACTTATTTCAAACATTTTTACAAAAGAGAAAGTAATTACATATACAATAAATATTTATAAATGCTTTTAGGCTACAAGATATATAATAAAAGTTTAGATAATTTTGAGTTCAATAAAAAGAAGACAATAATAAATACATTAAACCCTCATAGCTATTGTATTGCAAAAGCTGATAAAGAATTTGATGAGGCATTAAAATCAAGCGACTTGCTTTTGCCAGATGGAGTTGGTATTAAAATTGCTGGAAGGATTCTGAATAAAATAGAAATGAGAAAAATATCAGGTTTCGATTTACATGAGTTTTTACTAAAAAAGGCAAACATTGATAGTAAAAGAGTTTTCTATCTTGGTTCAAACAAAAAGACATTAAAATTAATAAGTGATAGAATTTCTAATGACTATGTAGATATTAAATGTGGTTTTTATTCACCTCCTTTTAAAAAAATATTCTCACAATCGGAAAACAGAAAAATTTTGAAAAAATTAAATGATTTTAAGCCAAATCTCCTTTTTATTGGCATGACAGCACCGAAACAGGAAAAATGGGCTCATAAATTTAAAGAAAGTATTGATGCAGAAATAATATGTTCGGTTGGTGCTGTCTTTAACTTCTTTGCTGGTAATGTTAAGCGCCCGTCTCGCTTTTGGGTTAAGCTTGGCTTGGAGTGGCTTGCAAGGTTTGTAAAAGAACCCAGAAGGTTATTTAAAAGGAATTTTGTTTCTACACCAAAATTTGCTTTAGAAGTTTTGTTCATAAAACTATTTGGCAAAGGTTTTATGTAAAATGTTTTATACATAAACCCATTAATTTTTTTTACACTTTAATTATGTATAATTTTAAGTAAATAATTAACTTTGAATATCATGAAATCTTATGTATTCTCTTTAATTGCATTATTCTTTATTTCAGCTTGTTCTTTTAAGAAACAAATGACATATGTTCAAGATGCTAGAAAAAAAAACAGTGATTCTTGGACAGATTACACAAACTTCAAAAATAACATTGAGATTAATGATATTTTAAAAATTGATGTCCTTACAACTGTACCCGAAGCTTCAAAACCATACAACTCTAGAAGCAAATCAGATAAGCAGAGTTTTGTTAATAATATGGATATTCTTAGGCTAGAAGGGTATTTGGTAAATGAGGACAACACAATAAATTTTCCTGTTTTAGGCAAAATAGAAGTTGGAAGTATTACTGAATTTGAACTTGAGAGAAAAATTGAAAAACTTCTTATAGACGGAAATCATTTAACTAATCCTATTGTAAAAGTAAGAAGAATTAATAGTAAATTTACTGTTTTAGGACAGGTTACAAAACCGGGTACTTATTCTTACTTTGGAAAAAAACTAAACATTTTTCAAGCTTTAGGTTACGCTGGAGACATAACAATTGATGGCAAGGCGGGAGACATCACGTTAGTTAGAGAAAAAAATGGAAAAAATATAGTTTACAGCGTATCGTTAACAAAATCTGAGATTCTAAATAGTTCAAACTTTTTTATAAAAAATAATGATATCATAGTTGTTAATCCAACATTCAGTAAGATTAAAAGTGCAGGTTTTATTGGAAACCCCTCTTCTGTTGCCTCTATAGCCTCACTACTTCTTAGTATTACCTTATTAATTACGAATAACTAAAATGAATTTTTCAAAATACGCTAAAAAAACAAATGATGATTTTGATTTTCAAAAAGAGTTATTTAAATATCTATTTTTTTGGAAATACTTTGCTTACTCTATATTTTTTCTTTTTGTAGTTTCTTTTTTATTTATAAGATACTCTAATAAAATATATGATACGAAAACAAAAATTAAAATAATTGATAAAAAAGAGGCTTCTTTTCAAATGCTAACAGTAGATGAAATATTTTCTAACTCTAAAATAAACCTTGAAAATGAAATTGAAGTAATAAATTCCTTTCCAATATTAGAAGAAGTTGTTAGAAGCTTAAATCTTCAAATTTCAATATATGAAGTTGGCAAAATCATGAAATCATTAACCGTTGATTATCCTTTCAATATTAATTTGAAAGTTTTGCCAGAAGAAATACACTATGACTTAGAATATAAGCTTAACATGAGTAACAACGGATTTGAGATCGTTGACTTACAAAATAAAAATGTACAATATTCATTCAAAGGACAATCTACAAAACTTATAAGGCATAATTTACCTTTTGAAGTAGTTTTCTCTAACAAAGCAAAACTTGAAAAGCAAGACCAGCTAGATTATTTAATACGAATTAGTTCGCTAAAAAATAGTGTTAATTATTTAAAACAAAATATTAGGGTTTCTCAGCTTGGAAGTCAAAGCGACATAATAGAACTAGGGCTCAAGTCAACAAATACTGAGTTTGCAAAAAGGGTTTTAAATGAGTTAACGAGCACGTTTAATATTGATGGTATTAGAGATCGACAGCTAGTATATAAAAGAACTATTGATTTTGTAAATAAAAGATACTCGAAATTATCAATGGAACTAGACTCTATTGAGAATGCTAAACAAATATATAAATCAAAAAACAAGCTAATTGACTTACCCACAAATTCTGTGTTTTCAATTGAAACAACATTAAAATCTGAACAGGATGTGTTTTCAGTTGAAAATCAAATTTCAGTCATGCAAATTCTACTTAAAGACTTGAGTAGTAATAATTATGAACTCTTACCATCAAACATTGGAATTGAAAATTCTGAGATTAATCTTTTAATCACAAAATATAATGAGTTGATTATTGAACGTAATAATTTGAGTTTAAGCGCTGGAGACAAAAACCCTTCTTTTTTTCAATTGGAGAATTTAATAAAAGATTTTAAATCAAATATAATTTTTTCGTTAAAAGGGCATCTTTCTAAGCTTAATGATACAAAAAAGAATTTATCCAAAAAATTTGAAGAATATGACAAAAAAATCATTGATTTACCTGAAAAAGAAAAAAAACTGAGAGCTATTGAAAGAAATCAAGCAGTAAAAGAATCATTATTTCTTTTCTTACTCACTAAAAGAGAAGAAGCTGAGGTAAGTCTAGTTGTTACACAGCCAAGCATAAAGATTGTAGAGCCTGCTATTTCAAACGACATTACAGTTTTTCCAAATAAAAAAATAATTTTTTTAATGGCTGGTTTTTTTGGCATATCAATTCCTTTCTTCGTATTATTTTTGATTTTTTATTTTGACAATAAAATTTACTCTAAAAATCAGTTAGAAGATTTAAAGCTACCCATTCCTCTACTTGGTGAAATTCCTGAGATTGATGAAAAAGATGAAAAATTAATTTCATCATCAAAAGAAAGAACTATTCTTGTTGAATCTTTTAGAGTATTACTCTCAAATTTGAGATTCTATACAAGTCAGCAAAAAGGCCTTGTTGTATTTACCACTTCTTCAATAAAAGGAGAAGGTAAAACTTTTACAGCTTTAAACTTATCACTTGCTTCTGCCTCAATTGGAAGAAAAGTTTTACTCATCGGAGCTGATTTACACAACCCACAAATACATAACTATTTAAACGTGAAAAAAAGTGTAAAAGGTTTGAGCACATTACTTTTAGGAGATGGTTCTGACTGGAAAAAGGAAATAATTAAGTCCAAATCTGAAATTGAATGTGATTTTATATTATCGGGTGAAACCCCTCCAAACCCCTTACAATTACTTAATAATGGTGTTTTTAAAAAAATTCTTTTGGATGCTAAAAATTACTATGATTATATTGTAGTTGATACACCACCCTGCTTACCTGTTTCTGACACAATGAGTATAAGTCCCCTGGCTGACATAATTTTATATGTTATGCGATGTAACTACACAAAAATTGAAATTGCTGATTACATAAAAGAAAGTTTTAAAAAGGGAATAATAAAAAATAATAGCCTAATTGTTTTAAATGGGTTGGGTTCTAAAAGTAGATTTGGATATTATGAAGACTACAACTTTGGCTACAGTTATGGCTATGATGTTGATTAAAATTGTATTCTAATTACCTGATTTAATCTACTTTCCAACAGAAAAAACTTCAAAGCCAATATTAACTAATTTTTGAACTTTTAAAATATTTCTGCCATCAAAAATTTTTGCAGGCTTTATCATTTTTCTGTAAATAGTTGGCCAGTCATAATCTACAAACTCATTCCACTCTGTAATAATTGATACTGCATGAGATTGATCACAAGCTGTATATGGTGATTTATGATAAAATAAATTTTTCCTGTTTTCTGATGATGATCTTGTGTTTAAATGTTCTAAATCTGCTATCATTCTTTCATTTGATACTTTTGGATCATAGACATGAATTTCTGCACCATTTTCGATTAAATAGTCTGCAATGTGTATAGCTGCTGATTCTCTTGTATCATTTGTATCTTTTTTAAAAGCCCACCCCAAAAGTGTAATTTTTTTTCCAGCGACAGTATTAAACAAGGATTTAATGATTTTCATTGCAAATCTTGTTTTTTGATAATCATTGATTTTTACAACTTGATTCCAATATTCTGAAACTTCATTTAATCCAAGTGTTTCTGAAATATAAACTAAATTTAATATGTCTTTTTGAAAACAACTTCCTCCAAAGCCGACTGATGCATTTAAAAACTTTGACCCTATTCTAGTGTCCATGCCAATGGCTGTTGCAACCTCTTGAACATCAGCGCCAGTTTCTTCACATATAGCAGATATACTATTTATTGAACTTATTCTTTGAGCTAGAAAAGCATTAGCAACTAGCTTTGATAGTTCGGACGACCATACATTTGTTATGTAAATTTTTTCTTTTGGAATCCAATTAGCATAAATTTCAACAAGTTTTTCAATCGCTTCTTTTCCGGAGCTTGTCTGATCGCCACCTATCAAAACTCTATCTGACTTAAATAAATCATTAATTGCGGTTCCTTCAGCTAAAAATTCAGGGTTAGATAAAACCTCAAATTTTACATTGTTTCCGGTCTTCTCTAAAATTGTTTTAACTGCCTCGGCTGTTCTTACTGGAAGTGTAGATTTTTCTATCACAATTTTATCGTTTTTTGCAATCTGAGCTATTTTTCTAGCACATAGCTCAACAAACTTTAGGTCCGCTGCTTTTCCCTTGCCTTCTCCATATGTTTTTGTTGGGGTATTAACTGCTATAAATATCATCTCTGACTCAATAATAGCTTTGTCTATATCTGTACTAAAGAAAAGGTTTCTTCCCCTTGCTTCTTTTATAACTGAGTCTAAGCCAGGTTCATATACTGGAAGTTGGTTTAAATCTTTATTATTCCATGCTTTAATTCTTTCTTCATTAACATCAACTACTTTTACATTTATTTCTGGGCATTTTAATGCGATTACTGCCATAGTAGGACCTCCAACGTAGCCTGCTCCAATACAACAGATATTTCTGATTTTCATATTTATAATTTTAACAAAACTACTAAATCTTAATAATGTGACCTAGAGAGGACTCGAACCCCTAACCGTCAGAGCCGAAATCTGATATTCTATCCAGTTGAACTACTAGGCCTTTGACAAAACTATATCATTATGAATAATTAATGTTAAAACCCAAAAAAAAATTTAGTTTTTTTTGCTTGAGAAGCGACATAAATTGTGATTAACTAATTTATTTTGTACAGAAAACCTATAATTGTATTTTGTAATAATTTTTAGTAAAAATGAAAATTGGAATATTAGGTTTTGGAGTGCTTGGTAAGGCATTAAAAAAACGTTTAGAAAAAACAATAAAAAACACATCAATAACTATTTTTAGTGAACAAAAACATTCATCAAATGAATTTGTCTTTAAAAATTATAGTGAGGTTTCAAATTTTAGTGGGCCTGTATTAGTTTCTGCTAGCGGTGAAAATGTTACAAGCGCACTGAAAAATTTAGTAAATAAGAAAGATGTTTATGTGTTTACAAAAGCTTTAATAAAAGATAGGTTCATTATGGATAATTATGTGAAATCTAACTTTAAGTACGTTAGAGGATTACTTTTTGCTAAAGATATAATTTCAAATAAAAGTTTAAACTGTTGTGTTTACACAAAATCAAATGTGATTAACAAAGATTTGTTTTTAAGCAGTATTAAGTTTTGTTTGGAACATACAGACAATATTCGTATAAGTGAATTGATTAGTATCTATAAAAATCCGCTTGCCATATATTTTGCACAAAATAATGTTAAAGACGAGCAAATAATGAGGTTAGCATTAGAAAAAATTTGCCTAGCAAAAGAAAAATCTCTTCCGAAAAAAATAGCAAAATGTATAATCGATGATTTTAAAATTTGCAGTACTTCAAAGCAGAGTAGAAATTATGAATATGGGTTAAACTTAAGAACTGGGAAAACAAATAATTATGTTCCTGAGGGTGTTAAATATTATAGAGAAACATGTGAGGCCATAAAAAAAATTTAAATTTTTAAATTCATTTATTTAGCAGATATTGATTTTTGTTGTTCATTTATTTTTATTTTTATTTTTAATAGGTTTGTTTTGTAATAAGGTAATTTTGCAAAATGAAGTTGATTTTTACATTATCTTTTCTTATTTGTCTTTTGAATTCTTTTTCAAACGAAATAGGAATATGGAAAGAGTACTTTAGTAAAACCGGTGCAAAAAAAGTATTTGCCAATAAATCTCAGGTGTATTGTATTTATGAAAACGGTATTTTTGCTTACGAACAAAAATCAAGTGAAATTTTACATTTCTCTAAAATAAATTATACAAGTGATTTTGGGATTAATAATTTATCTTTTAGTTCTAATGGCTTAGTTGTTTCTTATGTAAACTCAAATATTGATATTATTGAAGATAATATTACAACAAATATTAATGATATTAAGAATTTAGAGATAGCTGGTAAAAAAATAAATAATTTAACCGTAATAGAAAATGAATTATATGTTTCAGCCTCATATGGTGTCTCCAAAATAAACTTGTTAAAAAAAGAAATAAGCGATACTTATTATCTGTATAAAAATGGAGAGCCCCTACAAATAAAAGACTTTCAAAAAGTAGGTGATTATTTCTTAGTGGCTACAAGCGATGGTGTTTACAAAGCTAATCAAAACTCATTATTAAATGATCCCGATAATTGGAGTCAGATTGACACCAACTCAAATGTGACTAAAATAATTCACGGATCAAGAATAATATTTTTATATCAAAATGGAAATAGTAGTTATTACAAGGTTTCTGAAAGTTTATCAAACATAAGCTCAGCGATTATTGAAACCTTTGCGCTTAATGATGTAACATATAGTAATAATAAATTTTTATTAATTTATGATAACTCTATTGTAACTAGTATTAATGGAATTGATACATTCACTGTTTTTGATGAAAGCTCAAAAACAAGAAAATTCAAAAGCGCATGCTTTGATGAAGAGAATAACATTTGGGTGGCTGATAGTGTTAATGGACTGGTAAAAGTGAAAAATGGAGTGTTTGAGGCAGCTATTCAACCAAACGGTCCCGCTTCAAATAATGTTTTTGATTTAAACTTCTCTAACTCAATTTTATATTTTTCTCATGGTGGACATTCAAACTTTAGTCTTAATAATTTAAATTACACTGGTGTATCTGTTTTAGAAAACAATTCATGGGACCAATACTCTTCATTTTTTCTCGGAAATAGTAGAGATATCGTTTCAAGTACAACTAATGGTGATTCTGAATATTTTGCGTCATGGTACGATGGAATAGCTGAAACAAAAAATAAAAACTACTCTAACAAATACGGTTACAATAACACTAATGGGGTTCTTGACACAACGTATTACTCAAATAATAGAATTCAAATTTCAGACTTAAAATTTGATAAATATGGTAATTTATGGGGTTTAAACTCACAAGTTCCAAAGCCATTGTTTGTTAAAACGTTTGAAAATTATTGGTATTCCTTCTCTCTAAATTTACCTATTGAAGGGTTGTACTTTGATGAAATTTTAGTAGATGATATTAATCAAAAATGGGGGATCATTGCAAAAGGTTCTGTAAGAGGGCTTTTTGTTTATGATGATAATTATACATTAGAAAACGAATATGATGATCAATTTAAGTTGATTTCAACAGATGTAGGGCAAGGAGCTCTTCCAAGTAATAATGTGAACTGCATAACAAAAGATAGAAATGGAAAAATTTGGGTTGGCACTTACGAGGGGGTTTGTGTTTTTAATAATCCTTCATTTGTTTTTAGTGGTTACAATTTTGATGCACAACAAATATTAATCACAGAAGGAGATTATGGTCAATATCTTCTAAGCACCGAGCATGTAAAATGTATAGCTGTTGACGGCGGTAATAGAAAATGGATCGGAACACTTGGTGCTGGGTTATATTTGTTATCGGCAGATGGAACAGAAGAAATTCAACACTTCACTAGCGAAAACTCACCCCTTCCATCAAATAATATTATTGACGTTGCTATTAATTCAAAAAATGGAGAAGTATTTATAGGAACAGACAAAGGGTTAATGTCATATACTAGTGACGCTACTAATGGGAAAAACTCTCAAAATAATTTAAAAATTTTCCCAAATCCAGTAAGACAAACTTACAATAGTCTAATTACAATAGATAAGTTATATACTGATGCTAATATTAAAATCACTGATATGAACTTCAATCTGATTTATGAAGGCTTTGCAAATGGGGGTAGAGCAACTTGGAATGGAAGAGATATTGACGGAAACAAAGTCCCAACAGGAGTATATATGGTTTTTACTTCTGACGAAATGGGGAGTGAAAAAATATCAGGAAAAATATTAATTATAAAGTAGATGTCTTACAGCTGTAAAGCAATCTCGTTAGGATATAAAAAAATTAATTCTAGCACTGTAATTTGCACCATGATCACTGAAAGCTTTGGTCTAGTGTCTTATTTAATTAAAGGGTTTCAATCTCAAAAAAGTAAAACTAAAATCAACTCTCTGGAACCAATGGGGTTGATTCAGATTAAACCAGCTGAATCTAAAAATAGAAATTTACAAAGGCTAGATGAAATACGACTTTTAGTACCACCAACAAATTTTATTTCTTCTAAACTTTTGAAGTTATTTTATGCAGAGTTTCTTAAAAAAGTTATTAGAGAGTCGACCGAAGATGTTAACTTGTTTAACTTCTTGTGGAAATCTACTTTTGATTTAAATATTAAAAATAAAATTAATAAGTCAGAACATTTATTGTTTATAATTGAGTTAACTAATTACTTAGGGTTTTATCCGAACATTAGGAATATAGAAAGTTGTTATTTTAATTTGAAAAATGGTGATTTTGAAAATACTAATTCTGAAAATACTATTTCAAAGCAAGAATCTGATATTTTTAAATCAATACTAAATGGGAAATGTGGTAATTTTAACAAAAGTGATAGAGAAATAGGACTTAATATTTTAATTAAGTACTATAACTATCATGATCATGAAATTAAAAATTTAAAATCAAAAAAAATAATTGAGTCATTAAATGAATAAGATAAAATTAACATTTGTTTATTTTCTTTTAACTTACTCCAATAATCTATTTAGTCAAGTTATAATATTAAACAATTATAAACTAGATTCAATCACTATAGTCTCTCCAAAATATGAATTTAATAGCAAAAGATTTCAAAAGATAAAAAAAAAAAGAACTGGAACTTGCTCCAATAAAAAATATTGATAATATTTTATTTTCTAAACTAAATGTAAGTATTCAAAAAAGTCAATCAGGCTCTGGAAGTCCAAATGTAAGAGGTATGGAAGCCAGTAGACTACAATTAATATATAATGGTATTTCTTTAAACAATTGTATTACAAGAAGTGGTCACTCTCAAAATTTAAAATATGTAGACTATTTTAACATTGATGATATATACACTTCATCATCTAATAGTGTAAGCTTTGGATCTGGAATTATGAACTCTGCTATATATATTAACAGCGCTCCAGTAAGAAAAAGTGATTCACTTAATTCAAGTTTTTTTCAAGAATTCTCTTCATCACTTAATAGTTCAAAAATGAATCTTAGTTCTGTTTATACAATTGGTAAAGTCAATGCCTTTACATCTATAACAATTAACGATTACGGTCTTGTAAAAGGAGGTAAAAATAGGGCTCACGGATATGATGATTGGGGTGACCTACCTCACATGTTTGAAAATGAAAGGCAAAAATATACTCAAAATCATTCTGTTTATTTAACACAAAGGATTAGTAAAAATATCTCTGATTTTTCTATTGC
>MDTG01099562.1_pt1 | contig 31272 bp, 29 predicted proteins | sample 811421 | NCBI WGS metagenome assembly MDTG01 (sample SAMN05326645, study PRJNA326480) | marine metagenome | isolation source: seawater | place: Pacific Ocean: South East | collected 2011
CAAGTTTGGTAAGAAGATCTTTGATAAGATATTCGATCAAATGAATCCTGAATTTGCAGATGAAACCCCTGTAGATCCGTTCGATTTCTGGGAAGGCGCAGACTTCAAGCTTAAGATAAGAAACGTTGAAGGTTACAGAAACTATGATAAGTCAGAGTTCTCTTCTCCAGCAGCGTTATTAGATGGTTCTGAAGATAAACTTAAAGAAGTGTATGAAAACATGCACGACTTAACTGAGTTTACTAATCCTAAGAATTACAAGACTTACGATGAACTTAAGACTAAGTTAGGAAAAGTTCTTGGCGAGCAAGCTAATGCTGGTTCTTATATGATGAGAGAAGAAGTGAAGATTAACGAGCCAGTAGCTGCAGTAGAACCTGTAACTGCTGAGGAAGTATCTGATGAAGATCAAGATACTATGTCTTACTTTGCTAAGTTAGCTAAAGAAGACTAAGTACCGGCTGCTACTCTTCCACCAGAAAACTGGTCTTGCATATTTACAGTACTGCCGTCACCATAAATGGCGGCACTACTACTTTTAACGCTATTATCTTTTACTGAAGCGTCTATAAATGTTTTTAAATTACCTCGATCATTATATCCCATTTCACCGGCAACTTTAGTGTTTATTGCTTGCAAATTGTTAACTAGTGAATCACTGGTCTTTAGTGGTCTTTGTAATCCAAGAGTAGAAACATCTAAATTTTGTATATTTGAAACATCAAATCTATCACTACCTTGCTTGTTGGCAAATCCTACTATTTTATTTGTCATAGCTTCTCTAAGCAGTTTTGCTTGCGCAGGAGGCAGTTTAGGATCACCACCTAGTAACCATTGTGCTAATAATTCGCCTGCATAATCTCCTCCAAAATAACCAGCAGCGCCACCTAGTAATCCACCAATAATCATACCTTTTGGCCCGATTGCTGAACCTATTCGTGATCCTATTGCAGCAAATCCAGTACCACCAATCATTCTTCCAAGGATAGGAGCCATTCGTTTAGCTTTTTCTCTATCAGATAAAGAATCGTCGGCTAATATCGCCCTCATCTCTGGTAATTCGAAAGCTAATCCTAATCCAAAGAATCCTGCACCACCGATAAATTTTAGTACCTTTTGAAGTCTTGCATACTTTCTTATGTCTTTAGCTGTTAATCCACCTTGCATGTCGAACTTACCAGCCATTGATCCTTTTAGATTTCTATTCCTTAAATTTTCTAAAGATGTATCAGCTACAATTTTTCCTGCGCTCGCTGCTCCTACAGTTGCAAGGCTTGTATTAAGAACTGTTTTGTCGGTACCGTAATCTTTTGAGGCAGGTGTATTATCGTTTCCAGGGCCGAAAGGAGAAAGTTTAGAAGTTGTGTCATCTAGACCTCCATCTGGCGTAATGTAAGTAAGACCTAATAGTCCTAGTATAGCGGCCACGCTCTTTCCTATAGGACCAGCTTTACTAAATGCTTTAAGCAATCCTGTTAAAGTTTTCTTTCCTCCAGATATGGTAGATTTAGGACTAACGAGTAAAGCTAAACCTCCAATAGTCGCTAGAGATCCGGCTATGTCTTTTGCTACGTTTTCACTTTGGCCAGTTAAAAGTCTATTAGCTGCATTAACACCATCACCGACCAATCCACTAAAAGTTTTAACTGCATTTCCTACTGTTCCTTTAACGTCAACGTCACCAAAAACATCTTTGGCCATGTTCTCTAAATTAGTTCCTAAGTCTTTAAAAGCTTCTTTAGTTTTTGGATTAGACAATAGAGCTCCAGCTATCGCTCCTATAAGTCCGCCTTTTTTACCAAATATCGCTCCACCTATGGCTGCTCCTGAAATAGTATTTGATAATGTGGTTCTTAATTCGGCAGAAGCTTGATCATTTCCAGTCACAAGCTTGTTAGCTATAGTATCCGCTAATCCAACTCCAAGAGCTGCAAGCAATCCACGTTTGATCAATCTAGATCCTAAAGCTTTTGCTAAACCTAAAGCTCCTCCAACTGTTAATATACTTCCTAATCCACTTAAAGCTTTGCCTAATCCAAGAGAAGGAAACTTAAATCCACCGCCTGTCTTTCCAGTAGAATCAGATTTGTCTTTACTAATCTCTACTTTTCGAGCTTTTCTTTCTCTTTCAGCTTCAAGATCATCTCTTCTCTTTTCTTCAAGATACCTTAAAAACCCGTCAATGCCTCTACTCGTAGTCTGAGTATTCTCGTCTACTGAAATTAAAGTTTGGTTTATATCAGCTAAAGTTACTTCTGCCATATTTTACCTCTGTGTCTCAGCCTGTATTTGTTGCTCTCTGAGATGATCGTTTAATAACATTAAATATACCTCTCTCTCCCACGGCATCATTTCTTCTAGTTCTGTTAATGAATAGTTAAAATTCTGCATCATTAAAAAATTCGTCTTGAAATAGTTCTCCAACGTTTCATGAGAGAGGTTTACTAAAAAAAATCTTGCAGCCCTCTCAGTGTTATTTTATTTAAGTGTTTACACTTTACGCATTCAAAATCTACATCGTGTACTAAAGTCGGAAGATTTTCAACAAACTCTGTCATTTTTTCTAATTGTTCGTTAGTTAAAGAGTTTATAAAAGTATCAAGTTCTTCTTTAGGTTCATGAGCTAATAATATATTTTCATCTTTTGTTTGCACAGCATGCATGCAAGATTTTATAGAATCCATTAGCATATCTGTAGCTGAAACTTTTCCTCCTGAAAATATGTTACCTGCTATCATATCGTCATACGTAGGATATTTCATCTCTACACTTATATCATCATTAATTTGTATGATAGTCTCTTTAAGCTCTTTATTTTCCATTTGTACTTCTTGAAGATTAATCTTTACTTCGTTCTGCTCGTTACACTCTGAACAAGCGTAAAGTACTGTCGAAGTTTCTCCAACAGACTTTGAGCGTAATTGCGTAAACATATAATCTATGTCAAAAGTTGCTAGTTTATTTACTTTGACTCCTGGGACACAAGATTCTATACTCACTAGCATCGAGTCTAGTATCTGTTTAGGATCTTGTGATTCAAAAGCAACTAGCATACTTTTTTGTTCTTTTACTAAAAAAGGCCTGTACTTAACAGTCTCTTTAGTAGAAGGAATAACCATTTCGTAAACTGGTCTATCATTTGATAATTTTGGCAAAGCCATTATATTCACTCCTTATAATATATCAATTCCACCTAATGGTGTATCAATGTCCATATTAATGAACCCTTGTGTTCTTGACGATCTTCTCCAGTTAGTGTACGCAAATGTTACACTAAATTGAACTAAGCCGTCAAGGTCGTTGCTTAGTTCTACCGCACTTGATGCGATGGGAAATGCTTCTAATAAATCTACTGAATAAACAGTACCTCCACCTATTCCTCCGCTAAATCTTATTGGTCCTACTTGTTTACTAAATCCTGCTAAAGGTTGTCTTAATTGATGTATGGTTACTGTTCTAGCGTACTCATTTTTATAACCTGCCGTCATATTTGCTTCATCTAAAACAACTGTTCTCCACGTGTCAAAATATTCTTTTACGCCATAATCGTTCATAAGATAGAAAGTCATATTTACGTCATCTACGGCGTAACCATAAGCCATCTTTTGAAATTCCATACCAATTCTTCTCTCATTAGTAAGTATTTGTTTTGCTGGTAAAGTGGCGTTCGAACATAAAATGTTTAGTTCTCTTGGACTGGCTCCTTCAGTAAAAAATCCAAATAGTCCACCACCACCAAAAGACGGTAAGGTTATTAAAAATCTATTATTTCTTGCAAAACCTAGCTTGGTGTTAGCCAAAGCTTTTAATTCATCTACACTACTAGCCATTTACTGTCTTCCTTGAATCTGAATATATTCTTCCTGCTGTAGACTTTTCCCATCGCGCTATTGGTAAAAAAGTCGCTATTTCCCATTCAGGTGCTGGTACTTCAGCAAACCTAGATTTTACATGATTTAACAAATAATGTTTAAAACAGGGTTTAAAGTATCTCATATTTCTAGAACCGTTTAGTAGTTTATAGGTTAAGTTAAACTTTGTCGATTCATCGTACTTCTTGTTATTTGTAATATTTAATAACGCATCTAAAAATCTTGCTCTTAGTACAGGAGGTAAGTAATGTAAATTAATTCCTCTAAATCCGCCTTCTGCTGGTTCTACTGGTATTGTTAGTGGAAATCTATCATAATATGGCAATTTATCTTTATGTTTTGGATCATAAAAGTACATAAACATTCCGCCATAACTGTGAGTAGCTCTCTTAGTTACTTCAGGTTCTCTCATCAGTTGGTCTCTATTAACTCTTGTTAACTGTTGAACTCTTTTTCTAAACCACTCTCGTGACTCGCGCGTACGTGGATTAATACCTTTTCTAAAAGCTTCAAGTTCTAGTTTTTGAAATAGATTACTCATGATTCTATTTATAACTATTTTCTGCGTTTTTTACGTCTAAATGGTTTAAGCTTTGGCAATGATTTTAGTTTACCAGGGACTGGTTTTTTCATAAGTTTCATCTCTTGTAATGTCTTTTCAGTCCATACTTGAAACTCCCACCCTCTATCTTTAGCGTATTCGTTAGCAGCTTGCCATTTATTCATATTTTTAATGTAGGTTAATCCTTCAGTAATATATCTTCTTGTTTTTCTTTCTCCAGTTGGAGGTACGGTTTCTCTTTCTGGTTTAATTTCAACCAATACTGTTTTATTATCATCGTATGTTATCTTCATGTCAACAAAATATCTGTGGTACTTCTTGTCAACTTCGTAAAAGTATGGAACAATAACTTCTTCAGAGCTCCACTTTTTAACCTTTGGATTCTTATCACACCATTGAAAAACTGCCTTCTCCCAAAGTGACCTATATACTATATTAGAAGAATCTCCGCTGTATTTGCTGGGATTTTTGATTGAATATCTACCTGAATATACCATGAGTTTTGTTATAAATAGAAAAATAAAACTTTAATAAAACTATCTATAAGGAATTACTATGGAAATATTTCCAGCTACCAAAACAGGAATACTAAAAAAAGGTCCTAGCGGAGAAAATTTATCTTTTGCTGATGATGCTCAAGGTTCGCTTTCAAGAAACTTTAAAACGATAGCGTCATCAGGAACTTCAGAAATCACAAGTGAAGATCTACCTGCAAGTCAATCGCTAAGATCTGTAGGAAGAACTTTTCAATTTCCTGAAAAAACTGGAGATCCTGCTTATCAGGCAAGAGTAAGTTTTAAAATGTTTGCTTTAAAACCAAATCAACCCGGTGCAACGAGTAAAAGTCATATTAAAACAGTAGAAGACAACTTAGCCCCTAAAGGAACTAATCAATTTTTTTCTAATGACGCTAACTTGTCAATTGGCCCTCATACTATAAATTCATCAATAGAGGCACTAGAGGGAGACGACGACGAAGCTTTAGAATCTGTAGAAAGAAGACTTGATACTGCAGGCGCAATCGCTTCTAGAAATAATGTGATAGCTGGCGGCGTAGATGGAGTTGCTAGTGCGGCTTCTAGTAACCCTAAAAGTTTTGCTGGTGCAGGTTTGGATTTTGTTAAAGATAAAGCTAAAACATATGCAGATAGAATACTTGATAATAATTTAGCTAAAGCCGCTTTAAATACTATATCAGGAGGCTTAACCTTTCAACCCGTAACAGACGCTCCTGTCGTGGACATGTACTTTCCTTTAACTTTACAGTTCGTAGATACAGCTCAGTACGATAATGCAGAACTTGGCTTTTTTGGAGCATCGGCTACGGCTGCGGCTGAAAGTGGAGCTGGAGTATTAGGGTCTACGTTACAAGCCTTGGTTGAAGGAACTACAAACGTATTTGACATTTTTCAAAATAATTCTAAGTTAGGAGAAGCTGCAGCAAGACTAAGCGCAGCTAGAGGTATTAACGCAATAGGAGGCTTAGGCGCCACTGGTGTGAGAAATGCATTGACTTTACAAAACCGAGTCGTAGTAAATCCAAACATAAGAGCCTTATTTAGAGGAGTGGCTTTAAGAGAATTCACTTTTCAGTTTAAGATGATAGCAGAAAGCGCTGGAGAAGCTGAGACCATACGTCAAATAGTTAAGCATTTTAGAAAAGAAATGTATCCAGACTCTTTTAGTGCTAAATTATCTAATGGTGTGTCAGCAGATCTAGGTTTTAAATTTCCAAACGTATTTAAAATTACTTTTAACTACAGAGGATCACAAAACAAAAAGTTACCTCAACTAAAATATTGTTATCTAAGAAACGTAAGTCATGCTATTAATCCTACAGGAGGAACTTTTAGAAGAGATGGCCAAGCGAACGAGATTGATCTTACTTTAAGTTTCGTAGAATACAAAACTTTAACTAGAACAGACATTGACGAGGGATATTAATGCAGTACTTTCAAGATTTTCCAAGCTTATTATATACTTTTGGAGACGAAGTCGATCCAGTCGTATTTCAAGATATTTCAAGATATTCAGATGTAGTTGATCAGATAAAAGATAATTTAGTTTTTTATAATTTTCATACCATACAAGAAGGGTTTAGACCAGATCAAGTTTCTATACAACTATATGGTTCTCCTCTTTATTACTGGACATTTTATGTATTAAATGATGATTTAAGACAACAAGGTTGGCCACTTACAAGACCTGAATTAGATTCTTACATAAAAAAATCATTTCCAAATACAGTACTAGTAACTAGAGAAAACATAGCTACTAAATTTAAAGTTGGACAAGTAGTAACAGGCAGTACTTCTGGAGTTAGCGGAACTATAGTAAGACGTAATTTAAACTTAGGACAAATAGTTATAAAAGGAGACGTTTCTTTTTCTGCTAATGGAGAGCTCTTGCAGTCTACAAATTCATCCGGAGAACTCGAAACTCTTAATATTATATCTCGAGTAAAAGAATATTTATCAGCAAGTCATTATTTAAATCAAGAGGGAAGAATAGTAGGTCTGGGAATTGATAGTGATGTAACATCTGCAAATTTTGGCGGATTACTTCCTGCTGGAGCTCAACAAACAGAAAAAACTTTTGAAGATGTTTATTTTGCTAACAACGAAAATCTTAGACAAATCAAAGTCATAAAACCTTCTGTTCTTGGTAGCGTAATATCCAGTTATAAAAAAGCCATAAGAGAGTAATATGTCTGAATTTGTGGTTGAAAATCAATCAGAATATCAAATAATAAAAGCAGAAATAAGAAGTGATAGAGCTGATGCTGGAATTGACATAAAAAATGTAATAACAGATATCACGATATATGAACACATTGAAAAGCCGTACCTAACGGCAAAGATAGTATTTACAGATCAACATAATATTGTGCAAGATCTTGATTTCCAAGGAGGAGAAAAATTAATACTTAAGCTAGCGCATTCTGAAGAAACTTTCAGTGGTTATGAGATCTCAAAAGAATTTTTAATCGACAACATAGAAAATATAATTAAAGCCGATGAGAGAAGTGAAACTGTCATGATTAATTGTACAGAGTATCATATGTTTGAGTCAACAGTTCTTAATGTTAATAAAGCTTACACTGGTTCGGCTTCCAGTATAATAAGAAAAATACTTAGAGACTTTTTAGATAAGAGTGTGGCAATCACTAGTGCAGACGCTGTAAACGATATGAAAGTTATAGTGCCAAACATGCATCCTATCGAGGCATGTATGTGGCTTAAACAAAGAATGACTTCGTTTGATGGTATGCCTTATTATTTCTTTTCGGCTATGGGAGTTGATAATCTTATCCTTAAAGATCTTGGAACTATACTAGACGAAAGAATTCCTATAAATGCAGACAGACCTTACGTTTATGCTCCAAGTGTAAACTCTGACGAAATATCTATGCAAAAATATTATGCTATTCAAAGCTTTAGCTATAGAGATGGAGAAAACTTAATAAGATTAATAGAAAAAGGATTAGTAGGAGCTCAATATTCTTTTTATGATACTCTTACAGCATTACCTCAAGTTTCTCACTTTGATATAGAGACAGATATTCTTAAGGGACTAACTATAGATAAAAGGTTAGGTGGTCAAAATACTAGACACGTTTATGGAAGTGATTACGCTGTTAATGGCACAAGACTTACTCAATATAATTCTAAAGTAATTAGTGAAATATCTTCATCAGGTGCGTACACTCAAGCAAATATTAGAAATAATAGTTATAACAGCGAAACGTTATCTAGCTCTTATAAGAAAAAAACTATAAGTAATGCACTAAGAGAATTCATGAGTAAAGCACCTTTAGAAATATCAGTAAAGAGTAGAGAATTTTTAACTGGAGATGCTAACTATTCAGTAGGTAAACTAATTAGAATAATATTTTTAGACAACACTCCAGAAAGAGACGAACAAAGAGCTGTCATAGATCATAAGATGTCAGGGGATTATCTTATATGCGCGGCAAAGCACGACTTAAATAACTATAGAGGAATTACCAAGTTGTTGTGCGGCAAGCTTGGATCCTTTGGCGGAGAATTTGAATTATGAGAGAGTTTTACGGAGATACTACTAGATGGTTTATTGGCGTTGTTGTCGATAACGTTGATCCGTTAAGATTAGATCGTGTAAGAGTTAGAATACATGGTATTCACGGCGCGGACACTTCTATGATAGACACACCAGATCTTCCTTGGGCTCAAGTAGCCATACCAGTAACTGAAGGTGGAAGTTCAGGTATAGGAGCTAATTCACAGTTAAAAGTAAGAGCACAAGTTTTTGGTATATTTTTAGATGGACAAAATTCTCAGTTACCTTTAGTCTTAGGTTCTGTACCAAAAATAGAAACTCAAAAAAATGAAGTTAGTGACGGAGTTCGAATTAACACTGTACAAGAAAAAGCTCCTTCTAATATTCAAAGCGTAGCGGTAACTCAAAATACACTAGCGAACTTAGATAACGAGTTAGTAGGAGTGACTAATATCGAAAAGATATTTAACTTTTTTATATCAGAAAAAGGTGGTCCTTTTAGTGAAGAACAATGCTCAGCTATGGTTGGACATTTTATTCAAGAGGCTGGCAGAACAAGAAGTGGTGACATTAAAATAGATGCGTTATCTGGAACAGATAAACTTACTTTGGCAGATGGTACGGTAGTTCAAGGATTTGGAATAGCTCAATGGAATCCTCAGGCTAAAGGCGGATACGATAAATCAAGATTAGCAGAATTAATAAATTTTTCTACGTTGAGAAAACTAGATTACAAATCCTTATTTGCTCAAGTAAATTTTGTCAAACATGAATTAAATACTACTGAAAGATCTGCAAAAAGTAAATTACTAGCTTGTAAAACTGTAGAACAAGCTACAAAAGCTTTTGATTATTACGAAAGACCAGCAGGATTTAAGTTTAATCCTTATAAACCATCAAAAAGTATAGATAGAAGACTAAAGTACGCGAGAGAAATATATGCTAAGTTTAAAACACAGTTGCCACAGGAGTGATAAGTAATGTCAGAAACATTTACAAATGGTAGTGGTAAAAGAGTAAATCTTCCAAGTGACGCAGGACCAAATCCTGAAATAACAAGGGTTGAAGTTAAAGAAAGAGAAAGTTCTTTTGGTTTTACCACACTTACAAGAAATAAATATTCTGTCAGCACTTCTGCTTCTGGAGTCGGTACTCTAACAGTTGTTGAGACTACAGACTTTTATCCTTCTATAAAAGTTTTTTATGTTCAAAATTTTACAAGAGCTCCTGCAGAATCAGCAATTGGAAAAGAAGCTGCAGACACTTTGGCAAAAGAAGCTTCTACAATGGAAGAACAAGCGAAAGAGCTTATAAAAGATCTGCAGTTTGATAAGATGAATTTAGAGGGCGTAAGCAATAAAAACTTTGCTGAATCTGGCGGTATGAAAGGTATAATGGACTTTGTGAAAAAAAATCATGTTATAACCAAGAGGCCAATGTTAGCAAAAGCGACTAAAAATTTAGGAGATGGCACGTCGGTTGGATCGCCAAGCCAACTTAGCACTATAAGTTCTATTACTGGAGGAACACGTGCTTCTGGTTTTTTAAAGAAAATAACAACTCAATTTAACTCTTCAGCAAATAAAAAAATAACTAAGAAAACATTTCCTAATTTTACAGAAAAAAAATTAAATAAAATAAGTTCTTCTGTAGCTTTAAATGCGTCAAAAGCAGAAGTATCATTAGTTCCTAAAAACGATCCTAAAACAAAAGCGAGTGCAGAATTAGCCAGAGTTTATAAACAAAAAATAAAAAATGAAGTTAATAATGCAGGTGCTGGTCGAGATCCATCATCTCCTTATGGTGCAATAGGTATGCCGGGGGCTAACACGTTTGCTCAGCTTATGGCAAAAGCCAGAGGAATTACAGGGACGGGATCAGGAGACGTGTTTGAAAAAGTAGAAGCTTCTCAGTTCAGTCCAGAAAAATTTAAAAATTTGATTGATACTAACTTGGAAACTAATTTAAGAAGTAACGTAAGTGTAGGAGACACGGTAAATGCCAAGCCTACAAATATTGAAGATACATCTTCTGCTGCTGGAGATTTTAATGGTTTTAATACTCCAAGCTCATACCAATTTAAAAAGATAGCTTCTTTTGATCAGCTACTGGCTAAGTTTGTAAAATCTTCTAGAAGAACATCAACAGGAACAGATAAGTTTGGTTGTATTATATTTGGCTGGACAAAACACTTAATTGGTTCACCGAGCAGAGTAGACGCCGCAGAGATACACAGACTTACTAAGATATACGATAGAAACAACTTAATAAATACTTTAGGAAGTGTCGAAGCAGCTGATGAAAAAATACAGAGAAGTCCTAGAGACTTTGGAATACAACCACACTTTGTCATACTTAGAAACGGAGACATTCAAGAAGGAAGGCCTTTAAACTTAACAAGAAATAAAGATTATGCGAGGTACTCTTTATCTGGTGTTAAAGTGACTTTCGTAGCGAGTGATACTGCTCCAGCTACTACTAAACAAATGGAGTCATTTAACATCATGATTAAAGCTTGGATAAGTGTAACAAAAGGTTCTGGCCAAGTGTTTTCTGATTTCGAAGTAAATGATGAATACGATGGCCCTGGCTTTGACGCTAAAGAAATAGTAAAGAGTATACATAACGTAGAATTTTTAATATCTAGTCCAACAGATTTAGAAGAAATACCAGATCCAAAAGAGTTAGCCGTGACAAAACCAAATAAGATAGCTCAAGCCAGTAAAGGAAGTAGTATTCCATCAGATTTTAATACCTTAAATAAAGACATAGCAAGACGTTTAGAATCAGAAGCATTCCAAAAAGATTTAGCAAATTCTAAAAATGTTTTTCAAAGTGAGACAGGAAATGCAATTGCTAGTATGAATGACAAGATTGACGAACTTAGTGCAGCTGGAAAACTTCCTCAAGGCTTAGATAAACAATTAAAAGATCTAGAAATAAGTAACTTAGAAAATTTAGTAAAAGGATCTGGTGGAAAAATAGACAGTGTAGTAAACTCTTTGCAAAGTGCGCCAAATCAAACTTTAGGTCAAAGAGAAAAAATAGCAAAAGACTTATTTAGTAAATTTACAGCAGGATAATATGGGAAAAGAATTACAAAATCAAAATCAATTTGTAGATGATGCAGAGTACGTATCTGCCAGAAAAAGTGTTGATGGTAGATCTGATCCAGACGGGATATTTCCAAAACCAGAGTACGTTGGAACTACTAGCGTAAGCAATAAAGCTACTGGAGCTCAAGAAGCACACGTATATCTAGGTGGTTCTACTGAAGGTATGGATTTTGAACTTAAGACAGAAGCGCCTAGTCAATATCCGTTAAATCAAGTTAAAGAAACTGTATCTGGTCATGTAATTGAATATGATGATACTGCTGGCAGAGAAAGAATTATGCTTAAACACAAGACTGGTTCTGGTGTAGAGATGCGAGCTGATGGTACTGTAATATTAAGCTCAACTCAAAACTCTATAAGAATTACAGCTGCAGATGAAAAAGTTATAGTAGAAGGAGACGGTGAAATAGTTTATAACGGTAACTTAAAGATGAAAGTTGCCGGTGATTTTGATTTAGAAGTCGGTGGTAATTTTACTACGAGCGTTGCTGGCGATATCGATGAATTAGTAAAAGGAAGTAAAGTTTCAGATATAGCAGAAAATAAAGAGTTAGCAGTTCAAGGAAACAATGCTGAAACTGTACTTGGAACTAAAACGGAGACAGTGTTAGGAAATGTTTTTTTAACGCATAAAGGTAATCTTGATCATGATATAATGGGTACTTCAGAAATTGCTGTAGGAAAAGAAGCTGTCTTAACTGCTGAAAATGGAGTAATAATATCTTCTCTCGACATAAACATGGCAGCTTCATCGTTAACAGTTATCGGTGATAGCGGAACAGTAGGTGGCCAAGAAATTGTTGCATACGCAAAAGCAGCTCATATTCCTAGAGTTAACTCTACTTCAATGCACGCAACAACGTTTCACGGTGACTTAACTGGAGTAGCAGAAAAAGCGAACGAGGCAAATAGAGCTGGAACTGCACAGTTAGGAACCGCGGGTACAGGCGGTACTCCAACAGTAACTACCGCGGCTGATAAAAATACTGGACAACCTACAGCAAGCGTTATGCTAGAGTATTTAAATGAAACAGATTTAGGAATAAGAAGAGTAGACGTAGATCCATTTAACGATTTTAAAAATTCTATTAATAGACAAGACAATTATGGAGGAATTTCATCGGTAAATTTAAGCACTTCTTTAGCTCGATCTAAACTTAGAGATCCAAATAATTTAAAAAATCAAGATTTTACTGGAGCTCTAGTAACTGAAGGAATCATATCTTCTAATTTTGCAGTCCCAGTTCTTCCTAAGTACGGAAGAATAGTAGGACCAGAAAAGACGCCAAGGCGTGGTTCAGAATCTATTGGAAGTCAAGACGGTAGAACAAAAATATTTAGGGCATAACTATGACATTGCTATTTAAAACAGATTTAGTTCCAAATCCAAAATTTAATCCAGTCTTTCAAGGCACGATATCTGCTAGAACTCGGTTAGCTCCCGGAATTACCATGGCAAAATTTTTAGGAAGCAAAGGAGATCCAGTGACTATGAATCACGTGATCACTGATGCAGAAAAAAAGACACTTGCAAAACAATATTATCTTCACGCTGAAGCCATGAAAACCATTAATGACGCTAAAGGAATAAAAGAATTTCAAGACTATAGACTTGAAGTTTTAGAAGGACTTTATATTCCAAATCCAAATGAAAATGTTGATGTGAGTGCTGGAATTAATCACTTGTTACAGAATGGTCAAGCAGTAGTTTATGTTTTAAGAGATACTGATGGAACAATAGCTTTGGAAAAAACGTTTGATCTCGCAGTATACTGGAAAGATAATTTAGACTTTGAAAAAATGATATTAGATTATGATAATTATAATCCAGACGAATCTTTACATGCTTGTATCATACTTATAATGCCGCAAATAGTAGCACCTTGGAATGTAACTTACAATAACCAACTAGAAACTAGATTTAATAATAATGTTCAAGCCACAAATGAATTGATAGAAGTATTAGATCCAAATGAAAATTTTGAAACGCTGAATATTTGATATAAATAGACAAAAGGATTTTAAATGCCACTAAGAGCTTTTTCAATAGAAGATGGAAACATCGGAAACACTAGCATTTTAACTGCTAAAAATAACGTATACTCTGATTTAGATTTAGTATTTGCTAAAAAAGGTTCTGGAGACATTTTTAAAAAACAACACGCCGCGGCAGTAAAACAAGCAGTAAGAAACTTATTGTTAACTAATTTTTCTGAGAAACCGTTTTTACCAGGGTTTGGCGGAGACTTAAATTCAATGTTGTTTAGATTAAGTACAGATATTGATGATGATAACTTAGAAGACGATATAATAAAAGCTATTGAAACATATGAGCCAAGAGCTAAAGTATTAGGAGTCACAACTAAAGTAAGTCCAGATAATCATGAAGTAAAAGCAACTGTGAACTTTCAAATAATAAACACATTAGAAGAATCATTTGTAGAAATATCATTAACGAGGTTAAGATAATGGCAACAATTAAATCAACTCAATTAGATTTTGACACCATTAAAAATAGATTAAAAGATAAACTTAAAGAACAGACAGAATTTGCTGATTATAATTTTGAAGCTTCTGGACTTAATAACTTATTAGACGTATTGGCTTACAATTCTCATTTTAATGGACTTACCGCAAACTTTGCCTTGAATGAAAGTTTTCTTAATACTGCACAACTTAGAAGCTCAGTTGTTGCACACGCTGAAACTCTTGGTTATGTCCCTAGTTCTTACACGTCTGCACAAGCAAAATTAAAATTATCCATACTAGTTCCTACCACGCCTAGACCTTCAAGTGTTACTCTACCAAGAGGAGCTACTTTTACTAGCAGCGTAGATGACGTGAGTTATAATTTTCAAACTAGAGAAAACTTTGTAGCTACAGATGATGGAAATGGTTCATATGAATTTAAAACATCAACTGGAGAAACTAGTATACCAGTTTTTGAAGGAATAGAAAGAGAAAAAACTTTTATAGTAGGAGAAAAAACTGACTTACAAATTTATGTCATACCTGATGTTAGCATAGATATATCCACTATAAGAGTTAGAGTTTTTGATTCTACTACAGGAACTACTTTTTCAACTTACACTGATATTAAGAATGCCGTAAGAATAACAAACGATTCTACGTATTATCAAATAAAAGAAGTTCCTAATGGCTATTACGAATTAATATTTGGTGATGGTATTTCAAGCGGAAAAGCTCCTGTTGCAGGAAATAAGATTGTAGTAGATTACTTATCAACTAAAGGAACAGCTGCAAACAATGCCACAACTTTTACCACAAACGTAACGTTAGATGTGTCTGGTACTTTATATCCACTGAGTGTAGCTACGAACTCTGCTTCGGCTGGTGGAGCTTTTAAAGAATCTATTGAGTCAATAAGAAGAAACGCACCAATTGCTTTTAGTTCTCAAAGAAGATTAGTAACTGCAGAAGATTATAGAGCTCAAATCCTAGCTAATTATGGTTCATTTCTAGATGACGTTATAGCATGGGGTGGTCATGATAACGTACCACAAATATATGGGAGAGTTTATGCAGGACTAAAATTTAAAAGCAATATAGATGCTACTACTCAAATTGAAGTTAAAGATGATATTATAACTGAATTATCAGATAATTTAGCTATCATGTCTATAGATCTTGAGTTTGCGGACGCCGTGACAACAAAACTTGAGCTCTCTACTTTTTTTAACTTAGATCCTGACTTAACAAGCTTAACGGCTCAAGCTGTAGAAAATCAAGTTAAAAATACAATTAATTCTTTTTTTAATACTAATTTAAAAAAGTTTAATAAAGTTTTTAGAAGATCTTCTTTGTTAACCGTAATAGATGCTTTAGATGTTGCTATATTAAATTCTAGAATGGAAGTTAAGATGCAGAGAGAACAAGGGATAGACGTAGGTCAATCTTTAACTTACACTATAAATTTTCCAGCAGCAATCGCTCAACCAGATGACGTTAATAGAATACTAACTAGTTCTCTTTTTACGTTTAATGGAAAAGACTGTTTAATAAGAAATGTTTTAAACTCTAATAAATTAGAAATAATTGATAACGACGGAGCAATACAAGTTGATAATATAGGAAGTTACGACGCAGGAACTGGTACTGTGTCTTTAGTAGGTTTTAACCCTACAGCTTTGCAAACTCCAAACCTTCAAATAAGTGTTGTTCCAGCAAATCAAAGTACTATAAGACCTCTGCGTAATTTTGTATTAGATATAGATAATGTAAAGTCAATAGCAACTGCTCAACTAGATTTTCAAAACACGTTAGTATCATTGTAACATGGCAATAAATTTTCATCATAATAGAAGACCAACAAACTTTTTAAACAGAAAAGTTACTGAGGCTTTGCCAGAGCACTTCACAAGTGATTACTCTAAGTTTATTACTTTTTTAGAAAAATACTATCAACAGCTAGATTCTGATGCCAGTACTTCTTTTGGTAACGAAATTCGTCAGTTATTTGCTCTAAGAGACGCCGGTGAAACCACGAGAATAAATGACTTAATATCAGAAATTGGAAGTGGCATACCAAACGGAGATAATTTTACAGATCCTCGGTATGCAGCAAGAAGATTAGCAGAATTACAAAGAAATAAAGGCACAAGATTTGCTATAGAAGAATTTTTCAGATTATTTTTTCAAGATAGAATAACAGTTGAATACGGAAAAGACAGCTTATTTATAGTAGGAGCAGGAGATTCAAGCGTTCCGGCTTCGTTAATAGGACCAGACTCTTTAAAAGTTATTCAAAATGGTAAACTTTATCAAGTGTTTTCTATTCTCATAAAGACTGCTTTGTCTAGTAGTACTTGGGAACAACTATATAAAAAGTTTATACATCCAGCTGGGTTTTACTTTCAAGGGCAAATTACTTCTGATGCTGAAGCAGCTACTGCTCCCGTTGCACAGGGGTTTATTAATGATTTTGATTCTGGTATTATACCAGTGCTATCACAAGCTTCTGGAGTAATAGTAGCTCCTTTTACTCAACTTACTGGTTTAATAGATTCAGATTTAAATGGAACAGATGATTTTAGAGTAGGATTAGACCAGTTAGTAAATGTTTATCAATCTCTTTCTGCCGCTCAGTTAGATAAGTTTTATACTAGTATTTCAGAACTAATTGGACCAAATTCATTTACGTTTGATGATAGTGGCAGACATTACGCTGATTTAGGTTTTGACAGTTCTGGTGCAACTGACCTAGATTCAGCTAGAGCAGACTTCTCATTGGCTACTGAGACTATGGATAATGAAATATTCGGAAATTATTTAATTGATTCAACTTTCTAGTATAAATAGAACTATTATTTAGGATAAAAAATGACAAGACAAAATATTAATACAGGAACTTCAGCAAACGACGGTACAGGAGATACTTTACGAAGTGCTGGTACAAAAATTAATGCTAATTTTACTGAGCTATATAATTTTTTAGGTACAGACGGAGACAGTAGCACTTTAGCTACAAGAGTTAAGTTTCAAGACAGTGCAGTAGTGTTTGAAGGTCTTACACCAGATGACTTTGAAACTCGTTTATTTGCAACAGATCCAACTAAAGATAATACTATAACATTACCAGATTCTAGTGGTAACGTAATACTGACAACTGCTGTTCAAACTTTAACTAATAAGACTATAAATTTAGATAAAAACACATTAACTGGAACTACAGCTTTATTTAACACGGCATTATCTGATGGTGATTTTACAACTATTGCTGGAACAGAAACTCTTACAAATAAAACATTAACTTCTCCTTCTTTAAATAATCCTAAACTTAAAGCTGGAGCGTCTTTAAACGACTCAAATAATAATCAATTAATTAAATTTACTCAAACAGCAAGCGCTGTAAATGAAATAACCATTGCTAATGGAATATTTGATAATGATCCGACAATATCAGCTACGGGCGATTCTAGTAACGTAAACTTAGTATTAGCTGGTAAAGGAACTGGTTCAGTTGAACTTTCTAAAGCAGCGTATTCATCTCAGGAAATAAGCGCAAACGGCGCGGCCAGTCCCAACAATACTCTTATCATAGGTAATAAAGGATCTGGTGGAACTTTAGCAGTTAGCTTAGCGGCTGGAACGACAGTAGGAGAACATAAAATTTTTACTAATAAAGGTTCAGAGACTATGACAGTCACTCCTACAGGAGCTTTTGCGAACGGAACTTCATTCTCACTAGTACAAAACAGATCTGCACAATGTATATGGGATGGAAATAACTGGTTTTTATTAGGATTTGGAATGAGAGACTCAGCACAGGGCGGAATAACAATATCATAGGAATAAAAGATGGCAGCAATAATTACAGACATATTTAAGAAAGATATACTTGAAAAAGTATTTGATGCGGCAAGGAACGACAGCGACAAGATGTACATAGGTATAGGTAAGTCGGAACAATGGGATGCATCTGAAACAGTTCCTACTCCTACTGATTCAATTAAAACTATGAGACAACTTAGATCTGGACTACAATCTATTAAAAAAGCTGGAGATGTTTCCTTCGTAATTCCAAGACACAACTGGTCTTCAGGCAGTACTTACAGCGCTTTTGATGACGAGTTTACTGCTATACCTAGCAATACTTACTATGTTTTAACCGACGAAAATCAAGTTTACATAGTCTTACGACAGAGTCGAAAAAATGATGGTCAACCAAATCCTTCTACTGTCAAGCCAACAGGAACGTCTACTAAACCATTCAGAACTTTAGATGGATATGTCTGGAAATTTTTGTATTCATTAAGCGCTTCAAGATCTAGTAAATTCTTATCGTCTAACTTTGTCCCAATTGAAAGAGTTGATTCTGCAAATGATACTTTTGAAATTCAACAAAAAACTATTCAAGACGCAGCTTCTTCTGGGCAAATATTAGGAATTGAAGTTTTATCTAATGGATCTGGTTATACGACCGCAACTGTTACTATAAACGGAGATGGAACCGGTTCCACAGCCACTGCTACTATTAATGGTACAGCCATATCGAAGATAGAACTAGACTCAAGCGTAGATAGCGCTATGAAAATGGGTCACGGCTATAACTTTGCTAGCATAGCAATAACAGGTGATGGAACTGGAGCAACAGCAAGAGCGATAATAGGTCCTGATAGCGGAATAGGAGCTGATCCTAGAACTGATCTTAAATCGACTTCACTCATGTTTAACGTAAAGCCAGATGGTACTGAGAGCACCACTCAAACAGTAAGTGGTTCTACTACAAACGGATCTTCTTTTATAGTCGATCAAGATTTTAGACAAGTTGCTCTTATTAAAAATCCAAGAGATTCTGCTGGAGTCCTTTACACTGGAACAAGCGGTAAGACACTAAGATATTTAGAATTTGCAACGACTTCTCAAGCAAGTTCATTTCCAAAAGATACTATGATTACCTCCGCTTCATCAGCTAAAGCTATTGTCGACGATACTGACAGCGCTCGAGTTTGGTTTCATCAAAATGACTCAACAGGATTTAAACCATTTGTTGAAGGTGAGACTGTTACTGGAGGTGGTGGAAGCGGAACTTTAGTAGCAGCAGGAGTAGACGCAGACGACGACGCGTGGGAACATGGAGACGTCGAAAAAATGTCTGGAGAGATTTTATATATAGAAAACAGAGCACCAGTTGTAAGATCTGCAAATCAGACTGAAGACATTAAAGTTGTAATAACATTATAAGGTATAAAGATGGCGACAACACTAACTAGTAATACTTTCACCTCTACGTATAAAGATGATTTTCGTGATAGTGATCATTATCACAAAATACTATTTAATTCAGGTGTAGCACTTCAAGCAAGAGAATTAACACAAGTACAAACAATACTGCAAACTCAAATAGCAAGGCTTGGAAATAACTTATTTAAAGAAGGTGCAGTAATAAAACCCGGGGGTGCTAACTTACAACCACGATATGAGTTCATAAAACTAGATCCTTCTACTGATTTTTCTAATAATGCATCTTGGATAGGCGCAACTTTTCAAGGAGATGAGTCTACTATACAAGTTAAAGTACTACAGTACATAGCAGCAGAGGGTGCAGATCCTGGGACAGTTTACGTTCAATACCTTAACACTGGAACTGCTGGAGGAACAGAAACTATAAGAGTAACTCCCGGAGAAACATTAAACAGTGTCGCTCCGCTTGCTGGACAAGCTCTCGAAGTTCAAACCACTAACATTGATACTAATCCTGCAGTAGGTAGTGGAATCTTAGCCACTCTTAAATCTGGAGTATATTACGCCAGAGGACATTTCGTATTCACAGAAGATCAATCAAAAGTCATATCTAAATATAAAGACACTATTGACGAAGATATTTTAGGATTCAAAGTAGTAGAAGACGTAGTTTCAGCATCAGATGATGCAGGACTGTTTGATAATCAAGGGGCTGTTCCAAACACTTCTGCACCGGGTGCTGATAGATACAGAATAAAATTAACTATTTCTCTAGAAAGTGAAGTTACTGGAAATGAAAGTTTTGTTCCCGTCTCTAAAATAATTGATGGAGTAATATACAGCACTAATAATGTTGTAGATGCTTATAATATTCCAAATGAATTAATAGCAAAAAGAATATCAGAAAATTCAGGAGACTATATAGTAAAACCTTATATCGCGCATTTTGAGAAAGATTCTCAAGACACTCACTTATTGTTAAAAGTAAGTGATGGTGTAGCAGTCGTAGATGGATTTAGAGCCGCTAGAGATTTTCCAACTACTATAAGACTTGAAAAACCCACTTCAACTAAAACAATAACAAATGAAGTAGTTCCTATAGACTTTGGAAACTACGTTGTTGTTAATCCAGCAATAGACAGTAGTGGTAATACCCCAGACATATCTGTATTAGAAAAATTAGATTTAAGAGACAGCGTTGATTATCTTGGTAGTACTATTGGTACTGCTAGAGTTAAAGCAGTAACTGAAGATGGCGCAAAATATAGATTTCATCTATTTGATGTTAGAATGAATAGCGGTCAGGCGTTTCGTGATGTAAAGAGCATAGGTACGAGCACGACAAATTATTTTAGACCTGAAAGAGAAGGTGTTCCAGAAAAAACAGTACTAAAAGAAACTGCTAAAAATACTTCAATATTTCCTTTAACAAGAAGAAGGCCTTCTACTATAGTAGGCGCTAACTACGTAGCGCAGAGAAGATTTCAAAAAACAGCTGTAGGCGGTGTAGTATCATTAGGGTCATTAATTTCAGGAGAAACTTATACTAATAGTGGAGACTGGATCGTATCGTCTGTGGATAGTGATATTGTAACTAGTGGATTAACCATTAATACGTCAGCTGGAACTATCTCAGGACTACCAGCGTCCACTGGAGTTTATGAAGTATTAGCGTACATAAACAAAAGTAACGCTACGCACAAGACTAAGACACTAACTACTAGAACAATAGGAGTTGCTGGAAGCCAATCTCAAATTAAGCTAGGAAGAGCTGATATTTTTGATATAGTAGAACACGTTAAAAGTGCAGACAGTAGCGTGAGTTTTGCTAACAGGTATACACTGGACAACGGTCAAAGAGACAATCACTACGACATAGGAGTTTTAAATCTTAATAATGGACAATCTGCTCCTGCGGACAGTGCGTCTATAACATACCGATACTTTGAGCACTCGACTGATGGAGACTTTTTCTCATCTCAATCTTACGGTAGTCCGATCACTTATGCCAATATACCTAGTTATAGACGAGCTAACGGAAGAAGAATTAAGTTATTCAACGCTCTAGATTTTAGATCAGTAAAAGATCACGTTGATAGCGAATTTTCAAATGGGGTAAATGGTGCGCGTGTACTCGAACTTCCGCAGCCTGGGCAGCAAGTAACAGGTAATATTACTTACCACTTAGCAGATGCTGGTAAATTATCTGTTAATAAACAAGGAGTGATAATTTTTACTAGAGGTGGTTCGGCCTTTAATCCAGCAATTCCTTCTAAGCCAGACGAAACACTAGGGCTTTATGATATAAGACTAAATCCAAATACTTTAAATGAGTCAGATTTATCTATGACAAAAATTGATCATAGAAGATTTACTATGAAAGATATTGGAGTTTTAGAAAACAGAGTCAGTAAGTTAGAAGAATTTGCTTCACTTAGTGCTTTAGAGATAGACACTAAATATTTTCAAGTGTTAGATTCTGCAGGAACAGATAGAACAAAATCTGGATTTATAGTAGATAATTTCGTAGATCATTCTAGATCTGCCACTAACTTTCAAGATTATAGAGCATCAATAGATCCTATAGAAAAAGTATTAAGGCCTGCGTTTAAAGATCAAAATGTAAAATTAGTATACGATTCTGCAGCATCAACTAACACCATAAGAAGAGGTGATAATATCTATTTAAATTACACCGAATCACCTTACATAGATCAAAATTTAGCTAGTAAAGCTATTCAAATTAACCCATTTAGTGTTGTTATATATGACGGTGTTATTACTTTATCTCCTGCCTCAGACGAGTGGAGAGAAGTTGATAGGTTACCTGATAAAGTAATTCAAGGAGGATCTCGACTTGCAAACTTTAACGCTTTTAATTGGGGTAACTGGGCTTGGAACTGGGCCGGTATACCACTAGAAAATCTTAACATAGGAACTCAAGTTAGCAGATTTGGAAATCAAGTTAACAGAGTTGTAAGTGAAGAGACCGTTTTAGATGTTATCGAAGATAGAGTTCTTCAAACTGCTTTATTACATTTTTGTAGATCTCGTAAAGTATACTTTAGATGTGAAGGTTTAAGACCAAACACCAGAGTGTTTCCTTTCTTTGATGGTGTGAACATATCAAATTTTACACAGACTACCACTGGCACCAGTGGATTTCAATTTTATGGAGCAAACGATTCTGATTTTGGTAATTCACTTAAAGATCTAACTACTCATCCAGATACTCCTACAACTACTATGTTAACAGACGCGAATGGAACTATATCTGGAAATTTTATAGTGCCAAATAATGCAGATTTAAAATTTAGAGTCGGAACTAAAGAGTTTAAGTTAATGGACATTAGTGTTAATAACGAAATAGATGCAGCTTGTATAGCTCGAGCTCCTTTTACAGCTAAAGGTTGGCTAGATACAAAAGAAGCTACCGTGATGTCAACAAGAGTTCTTAACGTTCAAGGATTTACCGTATCATACGATAGATCTAGTGGCGGCGGTGATGATAATAACTATCCTCCAGATAATGGATTTAATACTCCAGTTGATGGTAATAACATGTACTCAAATGACGCGCAATCAACTGACTTAGGTGGTGGAGGTTTTACAAGTATTGGCGAGGACACCAGTATCGCTGGTGATGATCCAAGTGGTGCAGGAGATGATGGCGTAGCAGCCGATGAAGAGGGTCCTGCAGGTGATACACTTTGCTTACTTGAAGATATGAAAGTGATGCTGAATGGTAGAATATCTGAAGTCACTAATGTTAAAATTGGTGATGTGGTTTCATACGGCACCGTCATAGACGTTATACATAAGCATATGAGAAATGGATATTATATAATTAATGATGAACTTAAAATTACAAACGATCACCCAGTGTTAGTAAATGGAAGTTGGAAGAAAGCAGAAGATGTTGTAGTCGGTGAGTACATAAATAATGTAAAAGTAGAATCAACAAGATATGTAGAAAAAGTAGTTCCAACAGTCTTTATAGCAACAAACACTGAAAGTTACGATGTATATTGTGGAGATAATATTTACACAGTGCACGGTGACTACAGACAAGTATTACAAAAAGCGAGTTAAGAATGGCAGTAAATTCATTAGGATATCAGATAAATAAACAACCGATTGCTCAATCGTTTTACGTTGACAAGTCAAGTGGAATATATTGTACTAAAGTCGATTTATTTTTCTCTGCAGTAGACGAAACGTTACCGGTTCAGATACAATTAAGACCAATGCAAAATGGACTACCTTCCTCTTCTCAAATAATACCAGGGACTATAAAAATGAGAACTAGTCTAACCAATGCTAGCAACACGTCAACAGACGCAAGTGTCGCTACTTCTTTTGAGTTCGATGAACCAGTGTTTTTAAAAGGAAGGCAAGACTACGCATTAGTAGTGACTGCTGATTCTAAAGATTACAGAATATACGTTTCAGAGACTGAAGAGTTTGTAATAGGTTCTACAGAAAAAAGAATTAATAAACAACCGTCTTTAGGAAGCTTATTTTTTACACAAAACGGAGTAACTTTTTCTCCTGCACAAAGTTTAGACTTAGCTTTCAGAATACACCAAGCTAATTTTACTTCAAGTTCTGGTACTGCGGTACTTCATAACGCTCCATTACCTGCAAGATTACTTAGAAGAGATCCGATAACTGTTACTAGTGGAAGCAATAAAGTTACAGTAAGAGAGACTGGACATGGGTTGTTACCTAACGACAACGTTAAGATAACTGGTGCTACAGAAATAGGTGGAATATTTGCATCAACTATTAACAAGGCTGCTGGATATACTGTAGATTCAGTTGACTGGTCAGGCTTTACATTTACTGCAGATTCTGCAGCGGATTCAGATGCTATAGGCGGCGGCAGTCTTGTAAAAGCAACTACTAATATGGCATTTAGTGTCATACATCCTAATTTAGTAAACTTAGTTCCTAACAAAACTGGATTATCTGGAAATGTAAAAGTTGCTAATAGCACGTCATTTGCAGGATCAGAAACAGCGTACACTGGAAAAGCTAGTGCACCATTTGAATTAATAAAGTTAAATGAAGATAATATAGGACCTACTTTTAATCTTGTAGCTAATCCAACGAACGAAGCAAATAATATGAGTGGACTAAAATCAATGGATGTGTCTCTCAATTTTAGAACAACTGATTCAAACGTTTCTCCTATGATAGATCTTCAAAGAGCGTCTATGCACTTAATTCAAAATATAATAGACAGGCAAGATCCTGCAGGTAATGTTACCGATGAATTTAATAAGCCTTTAAATTTCGTGAATGAAACAGCCGCGAGTCGTGGAAGCTCGGCAGCAAAGCACCTTACAAAAGTTGTAACTCTTGACACGGACTCTGTAGGACTAAGAGTTATACTATCTGCGAACAGACCTGACGGCACAGACTTTCAGGTATATTATAGAACGGCCACTAGTGACGAGGTGATAACAGATAAAAATTTTATATTACAAGCAGAAGAAACTAATAATCCAGCTGATAATAATCCTAAAGTTTTTAGAGAGTACAGGTATTTAATCGGAGGGATAAATGGTGCTATTCCAGCTTTTACTAAGTTTCAAGTAAAGATAGTTTTTAGAAGCAGTAACAATGCTAGAGTTCCAAAGATAAGAGATTTAAGAATGATAGCGTTAGCTGTATAATGGCATATTTAAAAATTGAAGGACATGAAGGTTATGTTAAGAATCCAAACAATGGAGTAGTCTTAAACGTAAACAGCGAAGAAATAAAAGCTGCTAGGAAGAAAAAAGCTCTCAGAAAGCAGCAAGAAGAAGATATAAATAATTTAAAAAATGATGTAAGTGATATTAAGAACGCGTTAAATAAAATTATAGAGAAATTAGATGGCAGTAACACAAATTAATCTATCAGATCCAGTATCAACTTTGGTCTCTAAGACAAATACAATATCTAGTGATCTAGGTGATAAAGCAGCTTTATCAACTACAGATAAAAATAATCTAGTAGCGGCAATAAATGAGATTAACACTCAATTAAGTAAAGTAGATTCTGCTGATGTCATAAACTTGATTCAAACTAATGCTATAGACTCATCTCAAGTACTTGCTTTAATACGAGCAGACTCTGGTGAAACTAGCATCATGTCTAACTTTCAAAAAGACAGTGCAAACGGAATAGGTTTTGACTCAAGTCAAGGCAGGTTTTTTATTCCAGTCGGAACTATTAATACTTCTATGTTAGAACCTCAATCTGTAATTAACAGCAGAATAGCTGACACGACAATACTAAACGGTAAGATCGCAAATAATCAAATTACAAGTTCAAAATTTAACAGCGTAGTATCTGTTGCGATCAAAGATTCAACTGGAGCTACTCTTACAACTCTATTTTCACCAGGAAGCTAAAAATGGCCGCCGTTAGACCGCTATTTTATGATGGAAGTGGACTTAAGCAAATGTCTGCTTCTCAAATACTAGCAATACAAAACCGCTGTGTGTACATGTATGGATCTGATCCAAGTGCAACTATTACGGTCGTAAGCAGTGGTGGAAACATATCTCCTAACATGACTGATACGAGGTTACAAGCTGGCACACATGAAGAAAGTTCTGGAGACGGTGACGCAAACTTTAATGAAACTGCAGATTATGATACAGCTGGTGGCCCGACGACTAAAACTGGAATAACTTATGATAGAATTAGTCAAACTAACGCGTCACTAAGCGCACCGACAGATACAAATAATAAATTATATCCTATGTATTATGATGGAAATAATATTGTGGCTATGAGCGCGACTGACATGTTTGATACGTTTATCACACAGGCTATCGATACACTAGTAGATGGACAACCTAGAGCTGGAACTTTTAAAGTAACTACCTCAACTTCTGAGGCAGGCCACACACTGGTATCAAGTACACCTGTTTTTATAGATACTCGTGCAAACCCTGGAGCTTACAGTCTAAGTGGAATTGGAACTCAAAACATTGATCAACCTACAACTATAGCTAGTTATTACATGCACAGGTGCAATCAAGGTTCTGGTGATGAAGGAACACCAACGTACGACAGACCAATACAAATATCTACTAGTAACCAATTTGAAACTTACTCTACTGCTGCTTTTGATGCTATATTATTAGCAGAGATGAGGCATCATACTGTGAATACATCAGGTTCTTTAGTAACTTACAATATTAACGGAAGCGGCAATGATAAAGGTATTATCAACAACACGAAATTAAATGGTAGCAGCGGCCAACAAAGACAAGCCTTTAACAGTGCCGGCACGCCTATTTCAACTGGGGGATCATCGGGTGACGTGTACAGATCTCAGCAATGGCCAGGGGGAACTGCAGTTAACGACAGTACTTTTACTTTAAGAATAACAAGGAGTTAAATATGGCAATAGAAGGACATGAATTTGTAGAAGCTTATTTTTTTAACAATGAGAGAACGCTAGTAGAGTCAGTTTGGACAGATGGAAAACATAACAGAACTCAGCATATCGAAGCAAAAGAAGGTAATAAAGACTGGGAAGATCTACTAACTCGTATAGATATAGATGCTCTGCATGAAGCAACTTACAATTTTATCAAGAGGCAAAACGAAGCCTTCGAAGATACGGTAATTAAGATTGCTAAAGATCGTGGCATGATATATGATTTTGATGAACAAAATACTGACGTATACAAAGCTTTTGTTCAAGTACTGTTTAGCGACTTTGATCCAGAAAGAGATAAAGAAAAATTGTTTTTATATAAGTTACAACTTTTTGAAGCAGATCAAGTAAAAAAATCAAAAAGTACTTCAAAGAAGAAACAGCTAAGACAGGCCAAGACCATGATAGAAGCTACTAAAGTTGCTCTGTCAATGGTTGAATAATTTTTTTAATTCTGGTACGTAATCTGTTATATTAAAACCTCTTATACTATTCATAGTTTCAGTATATTTTTTTGCATCACTCATTATATCTTTACTAAATTTATTTTCAACTTCAAATAGATTTCCAAGATTTACGCCTTCGTACTCTGTTAAAGTTTCTTTGTAATAGTTCATAGTGTCTTCAAATAAATCTTGCGGTAAGTGTCGAATACTAGACCACGCTGGCCAATCTACGATGTTGTAGCATTGCTGCCACTTAACGTATGGCTCACTATTAAAATGTTTCACTATTTTATCTAAGCTAAAAAAATTGTAAATTGTTATGGTGGTAGACGGCTGAATTTGATGTCCACATTCATAGTAAATTTTTTTTGCGTTTTCAACCATTTTATCAAAGTTGCCGCCTCTTATCCAGTTATACACTTTGTATATTCCATCTATAGAAGCGTGTATATTTACATTTTTTAATTTTTTTAAAATGTTAAAATTCTTTTTAGTTATTGATTGAATATTACTAGTCATATAAATCGAACAATCTGGATTTGTTTCTGCAACATGCTCTAATATTTCCATATTTTTTATATCAGCAAAAGGTTCACCTCCTTTAACATAAATCACATCTAAGTTAGGAACTAACTTTTTTATTTTTTCTATTGATTTATTAGATATTCTGGTAAGTTTTCCTTTTTGTCTTCCGAATTGCTCGTCAAAATCATGCCATTGTGTAGAGCATCTTCCGCTACACATTACACACATTTGATTGCAAATATTAGAAACAGTATATTCTAAAAATTTTACTTTAGGATTAGAAAAATTAAAATCCCATTTGATGTTTCCTCTCTTTAAGTTATGATCATAACTTTGTTTTACTGGCCACTTTCCTTTCATAGCATCTTTACTAAAACATCTATAGCACGGATATAAAGATTCTTGTTTATTTTCCATATATGCTTGCCATACCGGTTCGTATGTTTCTTCCCACCACCTTTGTAAATCTTCAATTTCTTCTATATGTTGTGATTCATGTGTTCTAAAAAGATTTTTAGTTAAGAAGTTTTCTTTAGGGTGATCCATACAACAGTACGTAAGCCAGCCAGATGGATCAATACAGAATCCATGAAATGGTATGTAACAAAAATTACTTAATTGAGACATGAAAGTCCTTATTTACTTGGTGTATTAGGTAAGCTCCAGCAGATATTTCACGAACTAGATCGTCTAAGATAAAATTCCATTGTATTCCTATATTATTAAATTTTATTTTATATCTCTCTAGAATATATGAAAGATAGACTTCATTATTTTTTACCCATGGCTCTGACACTTCTCTTGGATACAAGTTATCTTTAATTGCTATCTTTAACTTGCTATTCATGATGTTCATTCTTTTCGAAAACTTAAGATTATTTATTGCTCTTTTATTTGCTCCTAAGACGCCTGTGTTGACTATATTTTCATTTCCAGTTATGTTATCAAGTAATAGCATGGCGTTCTTAGCGCAAACTTTAGAATATCTGTCCATAGGTGGAACTAACTCTTTATTTTTTATAAAATCTAAAAAATATTTTATGCTTCGTACGTTCCAAGTTTTTACTGTGTAATCATAAACACAGATATCATCAAAGTTAAAGCTATCAAATATATTTTTTTCTGTTTTTGGTACTACGTCTAAATCAAAATATACTACTTTATCATAGTTCTCTGTTAACTCTTCAAGCTTAAAAATTTTATCAAATTGTACATTCACATAATCGGTTGATATAGGATTAAATAATTCATAATCAGCATTACAGCGCCGAGCATATTCTTTCTGTAACTGTATAAGTTTGTCTTTATATTTTTTAAAAGATTCTTTTTTATAATCATTAACAGACATGTGCTCTTCTGTTAAATCTGACCATATACTATAAATTATGTTTTTTGACATGCTTTTTTACGAATTCAAAGTTTTTATTAATTACGTGTACCATTTTTGTTTTTTTAGGAATAAAATTAATGTGTCTTCTGTATGGCCAGTGCCATATATCATCTAATTCTACTAGCTTAACTTTATTTATTTTCATCTTAAAGCTAAAAAGTGTTTCATTATCATAACCAAAGCTTTTTTGAATAAACTTAGGAAAGAGGCCTTCTTCATTTTTTATTTCATGCATAAACTTTAAGGTATCTTCAAAATTTTCAAAGTACTTTAATTTGTCTAAATAATGTTTATTAGCTAAAACTATTCCAGTATTATAAACGTCGTTCTCTCCATTATAACCTAAGTCCATAAGTAAAGCTCTGCAATTCCAGTATTTAGCTCTTGGATCTCTTTCCGAAAAAGTTTGGCCAGTTTTTTCATACCATTTTTCTGTTTGTTTAAGAATTTTAGGAGTAGAAAATATCAAGTAACTTTCTGGATTTCTTTCGTGATTTATTTTACAAACTATTCCATTATTAGTGCCGATGTCTTCAAAAATATTTTCCGATGTTAATGGAACTACATCAAAGTCTAAATATAATATTTCATCATATTTTTTTGATAAATCATACATTAATTGTATTTTATAAAAATTTATTATATTATATTTAGATACGTATGGATATTTTTTTTCAAAATGTTCTCTATAATTTTTCCATTCAGTGTCGTTCTCGTATAAAATATATTTTACGTTTATTTCTTTTGCGTATTTTTCTTGAGAAGCTTTTAAATAATTATAATTTTCTTTAAATGCGTTTTTACTTATAACGTTTTTATTAAAATCTTTATTTTTTTCGAAGTCAGTTTCTTCAAAATCTATATAAACACTAAAAATTACTCTCATTTTCCAATCACCATAAATCTATCATACTCATCTTTATATCGTTTTTTGCCAGAATACATAATATTTTTTAAAGGCAAGCTTTTAATAAAATCTTCTAGAGTGTCTTTACAATTAATATGACTGTCTATCTCGTAGTAATTATTTGATTGCAAGCAAACTAGCATATTTGGATGTTTTTGACTTAAAGTAAAATATAATTCTTCATCATCTATGTGCTCGCACGCCGTACAAACTACAATCTTATTTCCATAGTTAAGTTCATGAAATATCTCCATTCCATCACCTAACTTAAATATTATATTATCATGTACTCTTATCATTCTAGCAATGTCATTACATATTTTATCTAATTCTATATTAATTATCTTATTTTTAAAACCAGACTCTGCTAGTATATAAGAAAATAATCCATGCCAACTTCCAATTACTACACATTCTTCATGAGAGTTTTCAATTAACTTGTTAAGTTCTTGCACCGCCCATACTTTATTAAAAATTTGGCCTTCACTAAAAGAATCTAAGACATCTTTTATTCTAAAAAAATCATATTCTTCTTGATTAGTGGATTTTGTATAAAGAAAAGATATTGTGCTAAGTATTTTTTGATAAATCAACGGTGTTATATATTCCATTGTCAAACGTTCTCCATTGTATGTTTTCATGCCAAAAAAATCTATCGATTCCTTTATATTTACGAGTATTATAATCTATATTCTTATTAAAAATATCCCATATATAAAAATTTTTTCGTGAAGTCCAAGCTAATACTGAACTATTAAGTTCAGTATCATACGAGTGTTTTCTAAAAAACTTATCTTTCTTCCAAGAGTCTCTCATAAATGTTGGATAGTTCCAATCTATATTGTTTATATATGGGAATGGATTAGAAAGTATTTTAATATCCAGATCAAATAACACGCATCTACCTTCAAGTTCAAAGTCTTCTCTAAATAAATGCATTTTATTCCACCATCTCATTAATTTTGGTTTTAATGGAATATCTATGCAGTCTATAATTACGTCTGTTTTATCTTCAGTAAAACAATAAAACTTTGCAGAGGTATATGGGCTAAGAGAGATATAGATTTTATTTACGTCATCAGCACTGTACTTAGTACCGTGTTTTAATAATATAATATTCATAAACTTATTTATAAAGCTTAATTTGTATAAATAGATTAAAATGGCAGGGGCGTGAAGGCGCGTCCGACAAAGAAACTACGGAAGGTATTTCATGGCCCAATACGAATAATTAACTATCAATCAAGGTTCAGACGTCTCTATAAAAC